>Ga0193963_1000278_pt1 | contig 26673 bp, 23 predicted proteins | sample FB_6_MG_FD_140359 | JGI IMG/M metagenome (GOLD analysis project Ga0193963, IMG submission 140359) | Microbial mat bacterial communities from the Broadkill River, Lewes, Delaware, United States - FB_6_MG | ecosystem: Environmental > Aquatic > Freshwater > River > Microbial mats | place: USA...
CAAGCTCAAGTTGAACTAAGAATTTCTGATCTTGAAATTCAACTTAAAAATGTTGAAATCATTAAAGAAACTAATGATAAATGAGATAGAATAAACATGTGATCAGTTGTTGAAATACAAAATATTGAAACTAAAGAAAATGACACATTAAAAATCGTTGGTGCTACTGAATCAAATATATTAGCTGAAATACCTACTATTTCTAATGAATCTCCAGTATGAAAAGCTCTTCTTTGAAAAAAAGAATGAGATAAAGTAAGTGTGAAAGCTAAATCTGGTACATTTGATTACAAAGTTATTAGTATTAAATAATAAATAATAATATGGAATTTAATTTTTATTACAATCATTTACTTTTAGTACCAGCTATTACTTTTGTAGTTACTGTTTTTTTAAAGTGAATTTTTGTTAAATTAAAAACTTGAAAGGTGGATATTTCAAAATCATTGTGAAGTTGATGAATGCCTTCAGTGCACTCATCAGTTGTTGTTTCATTGGCTACTGCAATAGCAATTAAATACTGAATTAATTCAGACTTATTCGCTATTGCTATGTCGTTTACTGTAATTATCATATATGATGCTATAAATGTTAGATTTGAAGCATGACAACATGCTATTGCTATCAATGAATCACTTTGAGAAAAAAAATTTAAAGAATCTCTTTGACATTTACCAAGTGAAGCATTTGCATGAAGTATATTAGGTATGCTGATTGCAGTTATAATATTTTACGTATAAAAAAAGAACTAATTTTACTTAGTTCTTTTTTTTCTTTTTATTTATTCAACAGTAACACTTTTTGCTAAGTTTTGAGGCTTATCTATATCTCTATTTAGATTTTTAGCAACTTCTACTGAAAATATCCATAATGGTATTAAAGGTAAAAATGGAGTCAATATAGGATGAGATTTAGGCATTTCTATTATATCATCATATATTTCTTTTAAATTATCTCAGGCTGTAATTACTCATAATACAACACCATTCCTTGCTTTTATTTCTTTGATATTTGAAATAGTTTTATCTCTCATAACTGACTTTGGATTTATTACAACAACAGGGAAATGTGGTCATACTAATGCCAGAGGTCAATGTTTTAATTCTCAAGTTGCATATGATTCAGCATGTATGTAACTTAATTCTTTTAATTTTAAACTACATTCACAAGCTGCTCAATATGCTAGGTTTCTTCCAAGATAGAAAAAATTATTATATTTAGAATATTTATCTGCTAAAACTTTATAATGATTTTGTTTTTCAAGTAATCATTCTAATTTACTATCAAGTTCTCATATTTTTTCAATTATATCTTTTGCTTCTGACATTTGTAGATCTCTTTTTAATCACATAGATAGTGACATTAAAAGTAAAACTGCAAGTTGTGCAACAATATTTTTTGTTGAAGCTACTCATATTTCCATTCATGAATGTGTATATAATCACATATCACACATTCTAGCGATAGTTGATCATACTACATTTACTATTCAAAAACATAAACATCATTTTTCCTTAACCATTCTCACAGATTCTCTTACATCAGCTGTTTCTCATGATTGAGACATAAATATATATAGAGTTTTTTTATTAGGTATAAATTTTTCATATAAAAATTCACTTGAAACCCTAACTTCTGTTTTTACTCATGCTAATTCTTCAAACCATGCTTTTCATGAAACTCATGCAAAATAACTAGATCAAGATGCTATAATTTCTATGTTTTCTATATCAAAATTATTTAATTCTTCTAATGTTTCGTTATTAATTGTTCTAGTTTCAAAATTTATTCTTCACTTTAGTGCATTTCTTAAAACACTAGGTATTTCATTTATTTCTTTTTCTGTAAAAGTTTCAAATTTACCCATATCAGCTAATCCCATTTCTGGTGTAATTGCTTCAGTTTCTTTTGTTATTTCTTCTCATAGAGAATATACATTATATTTACCATCTTTTATAACCACAGTTTCTCTATCTTCAAGAGTAGTAAACTCAGTTGCTACTTTTCATAATGCATTTATATCACTAGATAAGAAAATACCATTATCTCAAACTCAAATAATCATTGGACTTCATAGTTTTGCTCAAACTAAAATTTCAGGATTTTCTTTATCTATTACTGCTATAGAATAAGCTCAAACCATTTTTTTTGTTACTTTTTCAACTGTAGATACTATATCTCAATCAAATATTTTTTCTATCAATTTAGCTATTACTTCAGTATCTGTATCTCAATAAAAATTATAATCTTTTTCTAATTCTTCTTTAAGGTTCATGTAGTTTTCTATAATTCAATTATGAACTACAAAAAATCTATTATTTTGACTAAAATGAGGATGAGTATTTTCAATTGTTACTTTTCAATGAGTTGCCCACCTAGTGTGTGCAATTCAATTTGTATATTCTTTATCTTTTTTATTATTTTTTTCTACTTTAGATGCAAGGTTTGAAACTTTTCAAATTGATTTTTCTAAAAATATTTCTCAATTTTTAGATACTCAAAAAACTCATGCACTATCATATCATCTATATTCTAATTTTCTTAATCAATCTACCAAAAATGGTATAGTATTTTCTTTTCAATTATAAGCAAAAATTCAACACATATTTCATAATTTATAAATTAAAATTATGATTATAATATATTGTTTAACTTATCAGTTGTCAATTTTAAGAATAGCTCTTTGTTATCTATATCATCATTTGAAAAAGTCTTAGTATTACCTATATATACAATAACTTTGGACTTAATAAAATAGTGAAAGATTTTTATTACTTCTTCTTTTTTTCAATGTTGAGAATAGAAATTATGTAAAGCAATATGGTTAGTATTTAGAAGTATTGAAATTGATCTCCAGGATTTTTTTTGTAAGGTATGAAAAAACAGAGCTTTTACAAAAATAATAGGACTTATTCTTCTTGGGAAAAATCATATTTTTTTAAAAACTCTAGCTATATAATTATAGTCTTTTGAAGAAATCTTATTTAATCTTATAAGCCAGATGGTATATTTATTATTATTTAAACAACATATTTATAATACAATTTATTTTAAATGCAAAAAAAGAAAGATTCATTTGAATCTTTCTTTTTAATTAAACTCTTATTTTTGTAACCTTTTCTCAATATTTTAAACATTTTGAAGTTATACATTTTCAAGTTATTCAAGCAAACATAGGTAAGAATGCAAACATAAATACTAAAGTATCAATATCTAAGTTAGGACCTTCAACTATTATAGAAGCAACTATAAACAATAATACTGAAAAAATAATTTGAATAATTCTAACTATCTTTTTCTTTGCTACACATAAATTAGATGCACCTAAGATTATAGGTACAATTCATAATGCTATAATTCAATATATTGTATATAGAACTCAGTTTTCTGTTAAGTTTTGTCCAAATACTGTAGTTTCTATTGTATTTGGAGTTGCTTGTACAAAAAAGTTGTAATATAACACACCAATATATATAAGACCGAATAATATTCTACCAATTTTTATAGTGTTATCACTAGGTCTTTTTTGCATAAATTTTATAAATCCCATCATAATTCCTTTTCATTAAAAAATAATAATTCTATATGATATTAATAAAACAAAAAAAAATGTAAAATTAATTTTGACTTTTTATATATTTTTATATAATACACAAGCTTTAAAGGCAAAAAAATGTTTTGGGATGTCGCCAAGCGGTAAGGCAACGGACTTTGACTCCGTTATGCGTAGGTTCGAATCCTACCATCCCAACCATAAACTATTAAATAATTAATAGTGAATAACGAATAATCAAGTGATTGTTAATTGTTTATTGTTAGTTATTTGCAAGACTTAAGAAATAAGCAATATTAGGGTATTTATTTTTTAAGTTTTGGGACTTAAAGTATATTTGTTTTTTGCAGATTTAAATATACACATTTTTATTTTTTAAAATTATATTAGCATGATAGCTGTTATTGAATTAGGATGAAATCAATTCACTGTAAAAAAAGGTGATTTAATTGATGTAAAAAAATTAGATAAAGAAATTAATTCAAAATTTGATATGGAAGCTTTACTTATCTCAGATGAAGAAGGTAAAGAAACTAAAGTTGGTACTCCTACTGTTGAAGGATCTAAAGTAGAATTCAAAGTTCTTGAACAATTTAAAGGAGAAAAAGTTAGAGTATTCAAAATGAAATCTAAAAAAAGATATATGAAAAATACTGGTTTTAGAGCTCACTTAACTAAAATTGAAGTATTATCAGTTGCATAATAAATCTTGAAAAAACTTATTTCTTAGATATAATCTAGGAAATAAGTTTTTTTATTTTAGAATCCTTTTAGGTTAGAAATTATAGTTTCTCCTGTATAATTGTGTATATAGTTTCTATTTATATTTTAAGTACTAATTTTGGCTAAAGTTGATAATAATAGAGTTAATGTTAAGGCTCGTATTGATAGACATTTAAGAATTGTAAAAACTAATATTTGAAATAAAGATATTGTTTCATCAAATAATTCTAATCAAAACTATCATGTATATGTTGTTTTGTTCTTTATTGTATTAATATTTCCTGTATATCCTACATTGGCATCATTTGTTTATAATAATTCAAGTTATGAATTTTATAGATGAGATATCGATACATCTTCAATTATTGAATCATATGATTTATGAACAACAGAAGCATGATTAGTATCAGATGAAAATATACCGATGCTTGAATCTGCTGATTCATTTCTTTCAGTTAATACTATATTAGATGATGAAAGAGATTTAACTTGAACTAATGAAATACTTAATTATGAAGTAAGACCATGAGATTCTTTTTCTTCAATAGCTTATGAATTTAAAGTTTCAACTAGTTCTATACTTTGGGCTAATGATTTTTCTACAAGACATGTATTACGTCCATGAGAACTTATTAAAGTACCCCCAGTTTCATGACTGATTCATCAAGTTAAATCATGAGATTCTATATCATCTATTGCTACAAAATATGATATAGAAGAAGCTAAAATTAAATCACAAAATTTATTATCAAATACAAATCATTTAAAAATTGGTGATGTTTTAGTTATACCTTGAGCAATTAAAAAAGCTCCACCTAAACCAGTATATAAACCAGCTCCTAAGACTTACACTAAATCTACATGATATAGTTTTTCTAAATATGCTGCTAGTGAATATACGAGTAATAAATGAACATATAAACTAGTACGGAGAAAACCATTTTCATGAGTTGCTTGAAATTGTACTTGGTATGTTGCATCATATAAAAAAGTTAATTGGAGATGAAATGCTAATCAATGGCTTAGAAATGCAAAAGCTAAATGACATGCTACATGAAGTACCCCTAAAGTATGAGCAATTGTACAACTTACTGGTAGATGATATAATCCAAGATATTGACACGTAGCTATTGTTATGGAGGTTAAATCAGATCACCTTATTGTTAGTGATATGAACTATAGAAAACTATATGAAGTTACTTATAGAAAAATCCCAATTAATGATAGAACTATTGATTGATATATATATATAGATTAAAAAAAAACAGATTCATATGAATCTGTTTTTTTATTTTCTCATAGCGTTACTAACTTTATAAACAACTTGATTTATTGGGTTTATACTTTTGTGTAATGACTCTCTAAGTACATTATAAGCTTCTCTAAGAAGTTCTAATAATATATGTATTGTTATATAGTTCTCATAATCTGAATATGCCTGAAACGCAATAGGGAATACTTTATATGAATTTTCTATTTCATTTTCTATAGCAGCTATTTTTTCATTTTCTAATTGAATAATTTTATTTACTCAGACTGATTTATTAGGATTTTTTAATATACTCTCATTCTCCTTATTTTCTTCACTGTTTGCTTTTATATCTTCTTCTATATCTAGTATATTATCTATGTTTTGATTATATTCCTTTAAATACTCTAAATAAAAATTATATCTACATAATTCATATGTAGTCTGTTTTAATACGGATTTTTTTATAATACTATTATTTTGTTCAGATTTAATCTTACATTTATTTTTTCATGAACTATCTAAGGTTTTTTGATTTTCTTCTATTTCTTTTTGTTTTTGAGTTAATTTGCTTTTCAGAGTTGAATTTAATTTAGGATTATTGTTTATTAGTTTTTCTTTTATTAGTTTAAAAGATCTATAATAAACAATTGAATTTGCACAACTATAAATTCAATCCATATTTTCTCTATATTGTTCTTTTGCTAATTCTAAGTCTCTTCATGTTTTAAATGAATGGGATATTCATCATTCATTTAGGTTATTATAAATATCTTTATCATTTATAAGATATATTAATTCTGAAGAACTATCAGTTACTTTATATGCGCTACAATAGTCAGTAACCCTTTGTTTATATAATTCATAACCTTTTTCTTTTGAAAGACTAACAGGTGCTTTTCAATGAACAGCTGTTATAGATATGTTTATAATAATTATTAATAATAGTATAAATGATATTTTTCTCATATTTATTTTTATTTATATTTAATATAAGTATAGTTAAAAATTGTTTTTAAAAAACTTTAATTTGTCATTTTTCTTTAAGTATATTTTTATTTCAGATTTTTTCTATTATTTTATAACTTTTATATTCTGATTCAAAAGCTTGTTCTCAAGTTATTGTTATATCACTATATCATCATAAATTTCTAACTTTTAGTTCATTGATTCATGACTGAAATGTATCATTTAAATCAACTATTCATTTTATATTGCTTGTTGTATTATTATATTCAACGGGTGCTCATTGATTTAATACTATAGTTATATTAGTTGGATTTATTATTTTTATAGTTATCTCTTCATTTTCTTTTAAAATTTTCCTAAGATAATTACTTTTTTCAAATATTAAAACTTGTTTACTTGATAATTGAACATTTTTATAATCTTTATTTATTATAGCTTTTTTTAGAGCTTGTTCTATATTATTTTCTATAGTTATATTATCCTTTATTGATGAGTTTTCTTTTAAGTTTTTGTTTATTTGAGTACTTACAGAAATGAAAGTTACTCAAAGTGCTAAACTAAGAAATATTGACCAAATAAGTATTGATGCTTTTTCAGCTATTTTTTGCATAAAATAAATAATTATGGTATGATTTTATAGATTATAAGTTATAACTTTTAAAAAACAAGTTATGGTTGTGAAAAAAGCACAAGTCATTCAGGAAGAATTAAAGGAAGCTATTCTATCTCATGAAGATAAAAAAGAATATCATTCAAACAAATTCCAAAAAATTGAAGATCAAGTAAAAAGCAGTTTAAAATCTCAAAAAACAGATGATGCACTTAGGGATATTACAATTTGAGCTTTAGTTTTATGAAGTTCAGATGTCCATTATGAAGCATTTGAAGATTATGTTGTAGTTAGATTTAGAATTGACTGAGTTTTAGTTGATATTTTTAGATTAACATTTAAAGAATATAAATTAGTACTAGAAAGACTTAAATATTCATCTTCACTAAAATTAAACATAACTGATATCCCTCAGGATGGTAAATACTCTATGACTATAGAAGAAAGAGATATAGATGTAAGAATATCTACCTTACCCGTATGAGATAAAGAAAACGTTGTTTCAAGAATATTGGATAATACAAATAGTGTTATTGATTTTGATCAATTATGATTTTTCTGGACTACTAAAAGGATATTAGAAAAATCTATTTCTAAAAAGAATTGAATGATTTTAGTAACTTGACCTACTGGTTCAGGTAAAACAACAACTTTATACACAATCCTATCAAAATTAAATACAAGAGAAAAAAAGATTATTACTTTAGAAGATCCAATTGAATATGCAATGGATTGAGTAATACAATCTGAAGTAAATGATAAAAAAGGTTTTACATTTAAAACTTGATTAAGAGCATTACTTAGGCAAGATCCAGATATTATAATGGTATGAGAAATAAGAGATAGAGAAACATTAGAAACTGCAACACAAGCTTCTATGACATGACATTTGGTATTATCTACTCTCCATACTAAATCAGCAGCAGATACTTTAGATAGAATTATTAATATGTGATTGAAACCATATATTATAGCTTCAGCTTTGGATACTATAGTTGCACAAAGATTAGTTAGAAAAATTTGTCCTCATTGTAAATGAGAGAAAATAAAAACTCCTCAAGAACAAGCATTAATTGAGTCAATGATGATAGATATCTGACTTAGTACTAAAACTGCAAATACTATTAAACTATATGAATGAAAATGATGTGATAAATGTAATAGTAGTTGATACTTATGAAGAATATGAATCTATGAAATAATTTCTTTAACAGAGAAATTAAGAAATATGATTAGAGAATGAGCTACTACAGATGAAATTATATTAGAAGCTAGAAATTGAGATTTAATAACAATGAAAGAGGACTGAATATTAAAAGCAATCAGATGATATACAACTATAGAAGAAATTTTAAGAGTTATATAATCCATAGATAATTCTTACTTTAAAAATAATAAATACACTATGACTATTAATGAAAACGAATTCCACACAAGTTTAGTAGAGTGAAAAGTGCCTGATTCACTTGAAAAGACTACATCTAAAGAAGAGGTGAAAGATGGAGTTGAATTAGCAAAATGAGATGTTCAAGAAAAAGTTGATATCTTTTTAGATGTTAGAGAAAGTCAATTCTCTGATTCAGAAATTAAAGATGTAAATAATTTAATTAAAAAGTTTAAAATTTTAGAAGAATTAAATATTAAGGATTTTGAACAAGTAAATGTTAAGAATTTTAAAGAAATAAATGTCATTTTATATTTATATCATGAATTAACTGATAATTGAAAAAAATACCTAAAAGTTCCATATTTACAATTAGAAGAATATTTTTTATTGGCTAAAATTAGTAATAGTTTAAATGAAAGAAATAAATTATCTAGAAATGATTTTAATAGAAACTATAGAGAATTATTAGAAAAATTTCCAGATTTTGACATGTTAGAATTTAAAAAATTGATTAATGATAAAAAAATAGGAAATTTAAATTTCTATCTTGAAGAATTAGAAAATAAAAAGAAATAGCTAGGCTATTTCTTTTTATTTTTTGTTTAATAAATTAGAATTAATTGAAATTCATAATTTTTTTTCTGTATTTACCTCTATATTCACTCATATTATTTGAGAGTTTTTATCAAATAAAGGGGATCATGATTCTCATTGATTAAATATAATTGTTGAATAAATTTTTCAATCTTTTATTTCCTTTATTATTCATTCTTTTTTTGATTCTCAGTTTAATATTGAATAACTATAAACCTTATCTCATATAGAAAAATTGTTACTTATTTTATAAGGAATAAAATCTTTTTTATTGTTCTTTGTCTTAATTAAAGCTATATCTTGATATTCGTAAGCATTTATTAAATCTCAATCATATCTATTTCATTCAAAATCATTTATTTTATATAATATTTGATTTCAATTTGTTCAGTGTTTTGCTGTTATTATAGTATTTGAATTAATAAAAAATCAACTAGATATATTTTCAGATATATTTTTATTATTTAAAAATATTCATCATGGATTTTTATTATTTTTAACTATTTCGGAATCTTTTTGTATTATAACAAGGTTATTTTTAACATTTTCTACAATATTTTTTTTATATTCAACGAAAATATATGAGCAAATAATTATTGTTTGGACAATCAGTGAAATTATTACAACTTTTTTAAATAGAGTCATCTTTAAGGTTTATTTATATCGTGAAAATACTAACTTTTAAACAATAATTTGCAATATTTTATTAATAATCTATTATTATATAAATATATTATAACTATTATTTAATGAAGTTAAAACTTAAGGAAATGCTTGTTTTACAAGATAAGTTAAATACTGAAACTAACTGAGAAAATTGGAAACTTTGAGTAACTAATAAATGAAGAGTAATAAATTGGAAAAGATGTATGTATATGGAACTAGCGGAAGCTATTGATTCATTAACATGGAAACATTGGAAAAATCTTGAATGAGAAATTGACTATGAAAACTTTAAAATAGAAATCATAGATATCTGGCATTTTGTTATGAGTGAAACATTGATTCATATAGAATTAGATGAATTAGTAGATATTATGGAAGAATATTCTACTATTCAATCAAAAATACAATTACCAGTTTTTTGGGAAAACAAAGATTTCTCACAAATTGATAATATTTTAGAACCATATGAAAATTTAATGGCATTAAGTCTTCTTAAATTGGATGATAAAATGTATTTGAAAGATTTAATACAAACATTCTTTATGTGTATGAATTCAGCATGAATAGATTTCGATGAATTATATGATTTATATATTTGAAAAAACGTTTTAAATAAATTTAGGCAAGAGCATTGATATAAAGAATGAACTTATATTAAAATTTGGAATTGAGAAGAAGATAATGTAATAATGCAAAAAATTCTTAAAGATACTAAATGATTTTGAGAAATTTATAAAAAATTAGAAGAAGTTTATATAACACTTTAAAAAAGACTATTTATATAGTCTTTTTTTGATTATTAAGATAAAAAATGTTAAAATTTAATTAACTATCCTTTTATTAATAGATATGGATTTTGCATTAGATTTAACAAATACATGGGTTTGATATTTATCACTTATGATATTCTTTGTTTCTTATTACTTTGTTGCAAGAGAAGAAGCATATCACATGAATAAAGCTAAACCAGCCTTACTTGCTTGAACTTCTATGTTTATAGTAATAGGGATTTATTTTGTTTTAAATTGATTAGATACAAATCTGTTACATGCTGAAACAAAACATTTAATTGCTGAAATTTCAGAGATATTTTTCTTTTTATTAGTTGCTATGACCTTTATTGAGGTTATGGTTAATAGAGGAGTTTTTGAAGTATTAAAAAGAAAGCTTATATTACACTGATATACTTATAAAAAATTATTTTGGATTTTAGGATTTTTAGCTTTTTTTATATCACCAGTTGCTGATAATTTAACTACAGCACTTATATTATCAACTGTTGCTCATAGTTTATCAAAAAATCCTAAAATACTTGTGCCAATGGCTGTGAATATTGTTGTTGCATCAAATGCTTGATGATCATGGAGTCCATTCTGAGATATTACAACTCTAATGGCATGGTCAGCTTGAAAATGACAATTCCAAGAATTTTTATTTATCTTTCCAGCTGCTTTTATTTGATGGCTTGTAACTGCTTGAATTATTTCACTTTTTGTTTGAGAATGAAAACCTGAATCAACAAACAAAATTTTGAATGTAAATATGAAGCCATGAGCTAAAAAAGTAATATATTTATGATTGTTCACAATTTTTATTTCAGTTATTATCCACCATTACTTTAATATACCAGCTATGTGGTGAATGATGTTTTGATTATCTTTACTTCACTTAACATCATATCATTCTAAAAAATTTCATAAAGATATTTGATTTGATATTTATAAAAATATAAAGAAAACAGAAATAGACACTCTATTATTTTTCTTCTGAATTTTGTCTGCAGTATGAGCATTAGATTTCTTGTGATACCTTTCTTATATAGTTAAGTTTTATGAAGTTGTTTGATTTACTTATGGACATATAATTATATGATTCCTTTCTGCTCTTGTAGATAATATTCCAGTAATGAGTGCTGTATTAAAATCTGACTTAGAAATGTGAACAAGCTGATGGTTAATGTTAACTCTTAGTGTTTGAATTTGATGATCATTAATAAGTTTTTGAAGTGCTGCATGAGTATGAGTTATGTCTAAAATGAAATGAATTTATACATTTGGTAGCCATATGAGATTTTTTCCAGCTATACTGTTATGATATTTAATTTCAATATGAATACTACACTTACAAAACTATTACTTTAATATATTTTAAATAAAAAAAGAACCTATAATAAGGTTCTTTTTTTATTTAAGATTATTAACTAATTCTCAAACATTTTTTACTTTTATTAATTCAATTTTTGAAGATTTAATATCACAATCTGGTATAAAAATCTTTTTAAATCACATTTTTTCTGCTTCTTTAATTCTTTTCTCTATATGTATTGGTTTTTTCACTTTTCAAGTAAGTGATATTTCTCAAATATATATAGTATCTTTTGGTAAAGCTTTACTTGTTTTACTTGAAATTATTGATACAGCTACGCTTAAATCTATTCATGGTTCTTCAATTTTTAGTCATCTAACTATATTTGTATAAACATCATAAGCTTCTAATTTAACTCAAGTATATTTTCATAAAACGGCAACTATAAGATCTAACTTAGAACTATTTATTCATCTAGCACTTCTTTTAGGGTATCAAAATTTTGTATAGGTTGTAAGACTTTCAGTTTCAATTATTAATGGTCTAGTTCATTCAATTGTTATAGATAGACTTGATCATACTGTAGCATCTGTTGAATTTACAAATTCTAATCATGGGTTTTTTAAATCAGATAATCATTTATCTCACATTGTAAAAATCCCTATTTCAGAAGTTGGTCAAAATCTATTTTTTAATCATCTTAATATTCTTAAATTATCATATTTATCTCATTCAAAATAAAGTACTGTATCTACCATATGCTCCAATGTTTTAGGACCTGCTAGGTTTCAATCTTTATTAATATGTCAGATAATAAATACACTTGTATTTGTTGTTTTTGCAAAAGCAACAAGTAATTCAGTTATAAATCTTACTTGAGAAATACTTCAAGCAACTCAAGTTATATTTTTTGAATGCATTACAGATATTGAATCTATAATAACTATCTCAGATTTATTTTTAGCTAATGTTTCAAGTATATCTTCAATACATGACTCTGCTAATAACTTCATATTATTTCATACTACTCAAAGTCTTTTTGCTCTATCTGCTATTTGAAATCAAGTTTCTTCTCATGAAATATATACAATATTTTCTTTTACTAAACTTGCTAACTGTAATGTAATTGTTGATTTTCAAATTCATGGTTCTCATGATAATAATACTATTCAACCTGGAACTATTCATCATCCTAATACATTATTTAATTCATTAGATTTAGTTTTTATTTTAATCTCTTTATTGTCTGCAATTACATCGTTTAAATTAGATAATTCTTTCGCTTGTCATTTTGATCATCAATTTACTCATGATACCTTAGCTTCTTTGAATTCTTTTAAACTATTCCATTCTTTACAAAAACTACATTGACCTGCCCATTTTAGTGCTTCGTTTCAACATTTATCACAGATATACATAATTATTTTGTTAGTATTATTTATTAAAAGTATATAAGATGTATATAATAAATCAAATTATTTTGCTAAATAATTTTTTTTCAATACAATCTTGCTAGTTTTAATAAAAAATAATCATATATAAACATGAAAAAGAATGAAGAAGTTATTATTTGAAAATTTCAAGGAGGAGATACATTTGGTTTTTTAATTCCAGAAGATAGAGATTATTATGGATGAGATTTCTTTGTAAAAAGAAGTTGATTTGGTTTAGCTCAAGATTGAGATAAAGTAGAATGAGTTGAAATAAAATCAACTGGTAAAAAACCAGAAGTAAAAATTACAAAAGTTTATGGTAGAGAACCAATTAAAAAAGCAAAATTTGTTGAATGATTATTTTCAAAATGAGACGGTAATTTTGGTTTTATTGATATTGAATGACAAGAAAAAGGATTTTTTGTTTATTGAGATAAAAGAAATTGAGCTAAAGATGGGGATAAAGTAAAAGCAGAAGTAGTAGATTTTAAAGGAAAACAAGAAGCTATTGTTGTAAAAGTTTTTGAAGATGAGTATGAAACTGTAGTTTGAAGATTTAAAGATAGTGATAGATTTGGTTTTGTTATCCCTGATGAATGAGAAAATAATGATATTTTTATCGCAGGTTCTAGAAAAAACTGAGCTAAAGATTGAGAAATGGTAGAAGCAAAAATAGTTAAAAAATGAGGAAAAAATCCTGAATGAGTTGTAGTTAAAATTTTAGATTAATTTTAATTAAACTACAAAATAAAAAGATATATAACTTAAGTTATATATCTTTTTATTTTGCTTAACTATTTATTGTTATAATTCTTTATTAATTGTAAAATTTCCTTCAAATTCTCTAAAACAATATCAGCTATAAAAGGATCAAAATGTTTTCATCTTCATTCTCTAATTATTTCTGCAACTTTCTCATCTGAAAAGGCTATAGGCTTATAAACTCTGGTAGATTTTAGAACATCAATCACATCAGCGATACCAACAATACGTGCTGATAAAGGGATTCCTTCTCAGTTTAATCAATAAGGATATCATGTTCAATCATATTTTTCATGATGACATAATGCAATTTCTTGTGCTATTTCTAAAATTGGGCCTTTCCCAATAATATTTCTAATTTTATCAATTACTTCATTACCATATGGAAATTCTATATTAGGTGGATGCTCAGGGAAAGTCTTTATATTTTTTTTATCAATTGACGTCATTACTTTTTCTTAATATTATGTTTGCTATCCTATTTTATTTTTAAATAAATACAATATTTTAATTTTTTGCTATTGTGACGATTATTTAATATTATTTTTTTAAAACAAAAAAAGAGCCTATTATTTAGCTCCTTTTTATTTAATTAACTCAATTTCATTTTCTAATTGAGAAACTTTAATATTTAAGTAAATATTACTTACTAACATAAGTACAAATAGTACTCAAAATATAACTCAGCTTATTTTAGCTATTTTGATTTTATTTTTAATTTTTTTAAACATATTTTTATCTTATATTTTAATATAAAAATGTATTTATGGTACCTGAAGTGGGAATCGAACCCACACGACCGAAGCCAAGGGATTTTGAGTCCCTCATGTCTACCAATTCCATCATTCAGGCTTATATAAAAAAATGGTGGAGCCCCGTAAAGGGCCCCATAAAAAGTGATACAATTATATAAAAAGAGACTATATTTGCAAATTTTGTTTTATTTTTTTTATTTACAGAAAAATATGATATAATTTTTATAAATAATTTTTAAAACAAAAACAAATGGAAAAAACAGTTTGAACATTTCAAGATGCTGGTAAATTTGGATTCGTGATACCTAGTGATAAATCATTACATGAAACAGATTTTTTCATCGCTTGACCAAATATTTGAGAAGCTGAAAATGGTGATTTAGTTGAAATAGAAATTTTTGATAAAAATAATTGAAAAAATAAAGAAGCTAAAATATTATGAGTAGTTAAAAAATCAGTAGATCATAAATCTAGTGAAGATAATGTAGTATGAAAATATTCACAATGAAACTGAGATTTTGGATTTGTTGATGTAGAATGAGAAGAAAAAGGTTTTTATGTATTTTCAAGAAATAAAAATTGAGCTATGAACGGTGATACTGTTGAAGCTTCAATTAAAGTATTTAAATGAAAACCAGAAGCTACAATTGTTAGAGTTATAGAAAGAAAAAAAGGTTTAGTAGTTTGAACTTATAGACCTGCAAAATGAAATTTTTGATTTGTTGTTCCAAAAGATAAAAATATTAAAAATGATATATTTGTAGCTTCTACAAATGCTATGTGAGCTCATGATTGAGATGTAGTATGAGTTGAAATTACTAGATTTTCAAAGAAAAATCCAGAAGGGGTTATTAAAGAAATTATATCAGGTAGTGGTAATTTAGATAAAAGAGAAGAAGAAGTACTAACTCTTGCTGTTGAAGGATGAGCTAGAATCACTTTTCCAGACGAAATTCAAACACAATTATCAAAAATATCTGAAGATGTTGATACTAAAGAAATTGAAAGAAGAAAAGATTTTAGAGATTTATTTACTTTTACTATTGATGGTGCTGATGCTAAAGATTTAGATGATGCAATTTCATTAGAAATGTTAGATAATGGTGACTATAAATTATACGTTCATATCGCTGATGTTACAAATTATGTAACAGAAAAATCTCCACTTGATGATGAAGCATTAGAAAGAGCTACTTCTATCTATTTAGCAGATAGAGTTATTCCTATGCTTCCAACTAAACTATCTAATAATCTTTGTAGTTTAAATCCTTATACTGATAAGTTAACTCTTACATGTGAGATGCATATCGGGTGAAAAACAGGTCATTTAGTTAAATCAAGAGTTTGGGAATCTGTAATCAGAAGTGATTTTAGATTAACATATAAAGATGTTGATGAAATCGAAAAAAAGCATTTAAATGTAGGTGATGAACTTATGTTTAGATGAGAAGTTACAAAACAATTATTAGATACAATTAATAATGCAAATGTATTAAAAGAAGAAATAGCAAAATATAGAAAAAAAATTGGTAGTATTGATTTTGATTTTCCTGAAACAGTTGTTGAATTTGATGAAAAAGGTGAACCTTCTGGAATCAAAGAATATCCAAAATATAATTCAAATAAATTAATTGAAGTATTTATGGTATCAGCAAATGAAGCTGTTGCTAAAGAATTTTCTAAATATCCATTTCTTTATAGAATTCATGAAGTTCCAAAAGAAAATGATGTTTTAGATTTACAAGAAAAATTAAACCTATTTGGTATTAAATATAAATTTGATAATGGTACTACTTTAGAATTTTCTGAACTTATTAAACAATTTAAAGATTTAGATGATTCTAAAAGAATGTTTTTAGAAAGAATGACACTTAGAACACTTACTCAAGCTAGTTATTCTCATATTAACTTCTGACATTTTGGTTTAGGTTTAGACTTTTATAGTCATTTTACTTCTCCAATTAGAAGATATCCTGATTTACAAATTCATAGAATTATCAAAGAGTTTTTAACTGGAAAATTAAATCCAGAAAGACAATGACATTATAAAACAATTCTTCCAAAAGTTTGAACTCAATCTAGTGAAAGAGAAAGAATGAGTCAAAAACTTGAATATAGAGTTAGGGATTACTTTATTGTTAAATACTATAAAGATAAAGTATGACAAGAATTTGAATGAATTATTACTGGTTTAAACAATAAATGATTATTTGTTGCTCTTCCAGATACAGCAGAATGATTTGTTGAATTAGTATGATCTAGTTTTGATGAAAAAATGCAAACTCATAGAGATAAACTTGGTAACAAATTCATGCTTTGAGATACAATAAATGTAAGACTAATCGAAGCTGATGAAACACTTTTAAGACTTAATTTTGAAGTTGTATCATAGTTTTAAAAAACACCTATTTTATAGGTGTTTTTTTGTTCTAAAAAGATAATTATGATAATATATAATAGAATATAAATTTAATTATAAAACTATGAATGTAAATCCAGAACAACAATCTAGACAAACAGAGTCTGTTGCGCAACAAGTTCAATCTACAGAAGTTAAAGATTTAACGCCACAACAACAAGAGGCTAGAGAGCAAATTGATTCATTAAAAAAAGAATTAGAGACTTTAGATGCTACTGTTTCATTTTCGAAAAAAACATCAGAGATTTTATATAAAGGGCTTATGTGAGATCCGTCAATAAAAGATGATCCTGAAGCAAAACCTACTATAATTATGTTTGAAAAATTTAAAAAAATTTATGAAAAGGCTGCATGAGAACAGGTTCAAACAAAAAATCAATTAGCTGATTTAGTTTCTATGTGAGATAAAATTGAACATACTGCTTGAATAGATATGGAAAACTGAAAAGTAGAAGAACTTAAATACTCAAGTGAAGATATGAAAGACATTTCTAATAAAGAATTTTTATCTTTACAGCCAGAAGAAAGACTTCAATATATCACTACAAATAATATAGATTCTGAGAATATTGCTTCAGGTGATGTTAAAAACTTAGAATTTACATTTACTTTTGATGGTGAATTTAATAAAGATTTTTATATGCTTACTACAGCATGACAAGTATTACCTAAAGAAGTTTCAAATGTAACCTCTTGATGAAAAGATTATATTAGAGATTGAATTGCTTGAGAATTTTTTACATCTTGATGAGAAAGATTGACGATTCATGAATCTACAAACTTAACTGTGACTAGTTTATTAGATAAAGATAAAATTTGAGAAATAAATACTGCTAATAAAAATATAGTTGATTGATTTATAAACGAAAAACCAGAGTATTCTAAATATAGTGATGTTCTTACTATGTGAATTGAAAAATTATGAATTGAAAAAGATTTATTTGAATTTTTAATTAAATTAGTATGAAATAAATTAGATTGATTAAATACTGAATGAACTACCGATACTTTATCTGAAAGATCAGTTAAATTAGAACAAATTCTAACTTCTATAAATAGAAGTAGATGAGAAGATTATACTGACTTTTCTGATAGTGAATTTCGTTTAGAATTACTTAAAGAGTTTACATCTGATTGGAAAACTGAAGCAGTATCTTTAGGTTTTAAAGAAGAAGAAGTTAAATCTTTTTCTACAGTTATAGAAACAAGAAAAAAATACGAAAATTTAGATCCATCTGTAAATATTGAATGATTATCTGAAGGTAGAAAAAGGATTGTTTGAGCTGCTATGGAGGCCTATGAAAACTGAGATATAATGTGAGCATGACATTGTACAGATTGGGTTGATAAAGTATTCAAAAAATCTGTTTGAAAAAGTGTATATGATTCAAATACTTCATTTAATGGTGTTAAATCTAGTGATAAATGAACTTGATTATGAGTTAGAGAATATGCTTGAAAAGATGATATAGGTAATATCTGAGCTTGAGATCATATTATTTTAGATAAGCCTAGATCTTGAAGGTATTGAATATGAAGAACTCATAGTGTAATAGCTTTAGGAGAACCAGTAGATTGAATGTTAAAAGTTGTTAGTTATCCAAATAGTAAAATTCCACCAAGAGTTGAAATGTATGATTTGTATGGACAATGAAGATGACAAAAGAATTGAAAACCAATTAGGATACAATGAGTATAAAATAAACCACTTTAAAGTGGTTTATTTTTTTGATTATTTTTTAAAAAATCATACACTTATTATAGTTATTTTTTTAGGAGGATATTATGTCAAAAATAAAAGAATTTGTTGATTTGTTATTAACTAGAAAATTTGCATTTAAATTTCTAGCTTATTTTTTACTAGGTATTTTTCTTTACTTATTTAGTGACTTTTTAGGTTTCTTTTTATTAACATTTATATTTTCATATTTATTCTTTTCTTTATGAGAATTTATTCAGAAATACTTATATTTATTTATTGATAAATTTTGTAAAAATAAAACTAGAGTAAAGCTATTTAAAAATATTTTTTCTCTCAATTTCATAGTTGTAATTCAGTATGTTATCTTTGTTACTATAATTATATCAATGATTTCATCTATAGTTCCAAAACTTATATTTGAACTTTCTGAGCTACCTAAAACGCTTCCATTTATTGCTGAATATGCTAATCAATTAAATGAAAAATTAGTTGAAATAAAAAATTTTAATACTCAAATTGGTTGAGGTTTTGAACAAATAGTTACAACAAAGGACTTAGATATTGCTGTTGATATAATACTTAAAATAAAAGATTTTTCATTTGCATTTCTTCAAGTTTTCTTATCTCTAGTATTAAGTTTTATATTTATATTAGATAGAAAAAAGATGTTTATCTATCTACAAAATATAAAAAAATCTAGTTTTAATTTCCTATATAAAGAATATAAGATAATTTTTGATAAGATACTTAAAAGTTTTTGATTGATATTTAAAGCGCAAGCTACAATTGCTTTTGTAAATGCACTTTTAACTGCTATATGACTAACAATTATCTGATTAGTACATTGAGCTTCATTTCCATACTTATTAACTCTTATTCTTATAGTTTTTATAGCTTGATTTATACCAGTTCTTTGAACTTTTATTTCAAGTATACCAATTATATTTGTTTGATATAGTTCACTAGAATTTTGAGGATATGGTATAGTTTTAGAAATTATATTATTAATATCTATAATTCATACTATAGAAGCATACTATTTAAATCCTAAGATTGTTTCTAGGTTTTTAGATTTACCTGTTAGTATAACTTTTGTTGTCTTGATACTTTCAGAAAAGTTGTTTTGAATAGCTTGATTATTAGTTTGAATTAGTGTATTTTACTTTGTTGTAGGTCTTTTAAGAGATATAGATAAATCTATAAAAAAGAAGAAAAAAGCGATAAAAAAAATAAATAAAGATGTCAGTTAAAATGGCATTTTTTTTTATTGTATATTAAGTAAAAAAGGAACAAAAAGGTTCTAAAGATATGTAAAATTCCTATATATTAAAATCAAAATAATAAATTGTTTTGACAATTTGTAGTTTATATTTTATAATATTGATGTTTATATATAAAATAAAATTTATGGCTAATAAATTCAACTTACAAGAAGGGAGTAATTGAGAAGGGCAAATAGATAAATCAAAAGAATCAAAAACTTGAGGTATTATTGAATGAACAAAAAAAGCAATTATGGCACTATCAGCTGCTGCAGCACTTAACGCTGGAGTTGCTTTGGCTGATGATTCAAAAGTAGTTACAGTACCATTAGATTATATTGAATCTACATCAAGTATACAAATCCCTGAATGAGCAACTAAATATGCATCAAATGGAATTGAATATTCTGTTTGGGAAAAAGAAGACAATACACTAGCTATGAAATTCACTAAATTAAATACATTAGGATGAAATGATTCTGAATTTATTCATTTTACTTTCAAATGAGCTAAATACGTTTTTGATATGGTTCCAAGTGAATCACTTAATGCATATGCAGTTACTACTGTTATGGAAAGATGTGATTGAGTTGATAGAAAATGAGTAGTTGATCCTGATAAAAAAAATGGTATACTAGATAATTTTCCTGAAAAAAAATGTGAAATAATATCTAAAAAGATTAATTTAATTGCTGAAAAATTAGAAGCTGAAACAAGAATTACTCAACATAAACAAGAAATAGCTGCTGATAAACAAGAAATAGCTGCTGATAAACAAGAAATAGCTGCTGATAGACAAGAAATAGCACAACTTAAAAAAATAAAACAAACATTATCATGAAATAATTAATTTTTTGTTTTATATATGTATTTATGATAAAATATTATAGAATAATTTAAATTCTATAATATTTTTTTATGTCTGGAATTGAATGATTAAATTATAGTGAGGTAAAACCTGTAGAAACTACAGGTACTTCATCGACTCCTGAATATCAAAATCCAAATAAAAAACTAAAAAAAATTACTGAACTTTCAGAGAGAGATAAAAATATAGAATTACTTTTATCGGATTCAAATTTATTAAAAAATGAATTAGACTCTACGGTAGAGCTGATACTTAGTTATGATGAATCTGAACATAGTAAAATAATAAATACTATAAAAGAGAATTTTTGTGAAAAAACAGATGATGTAGAAATGTGTATATCTTTATTATGAGAACTTAAAAAAGAAAAAGAAGAAACAGATCATATTATAGAAGCAGAAACAAAATTAAAAGAAGTAAAATCTGAAGTAAAAGAAGTAAAATCTGAAGTAAAAGAAGTAAAATCTGAAGTAAAAGAATCTAAAGAAAAATTAGAAAAAGAAGTATTAAGTATATTAAATAAGTATACTTTTGATAATATTGAAATTAATGAAGCTATAAATGCTAAAGATTTTGGTAAGATATTAACTTTATTAGAGTCTGATAAATCAATATTTGATTCTGTTGTTAAAACAATTAGGGATAATTCTCCTGAAGGTTCTAAAGATTATGAAAATTTTATAAAAAACATTAGTATTATATCAACTAATACGAATCTACAAACTTGGATTGATTCATCAGAAGTTATAGGTGAAGTAAGTCAATTTGCATCTACTTCTTTTATGGCAACAAATTCAACTGTAATAAGTAGGGGTGATAAATCATTAACATTAAGGAAAGAAAATGGTTCTATAGTAGAACATACAGAAGATTCAAGAAGAATTTCAGTAGAATGAGGTACTTATAAATTAGAATCAAAAATTCCAATTACTCCTGAAAAACAAATTAAAGATTTTGAAGATAAAATATCTTCAGAAAATAAAAAAATAAATGAAGAACTTAATAGTTTAACTTCTATACTAGATTTTATAGAACAATCTATTACTGAAAATTTAGATATAGTTATTGTAAAAGAAAAAATTAAATCAATTAATATAGAACTTTACAATGAGCTATGAATAGATAATGCAAACGATTTGCAATCAATAAAAAGTTCTATTGTTGCCTTTAAATCTAATAAAGAAGAAAAGAAAAAAGATCAGTTAAAAAAACAAAAAAGAGAACTTCAAGAACTTATTAAAAGAAACAATAAATTAACTGAAGATGTAGATAGAAAGAAAGAAAATATACTTAGATTTATTAAAAATTCATGATTATGAATAATTCCTCAAGATAAAATTGATCAAATAATAGCTGAATTCAAATGATGATTGACATCTATAAAATGATTAAAGTTAAAAAGAGATAATTTAGATATTAGTAATTGAATGTTTTGAGAAGAAACAAGTGAATCTTGAAAAGATTGATTTTGAGATGTTGCTAAAGAAAATATTAAAATGTTTATGGAAAAAATGCTTTACTGAGAAGTTTGAAGTGAAAATTCAATATTTAAATGAATTGATTTTACAAAGAATTTTACTATTGATCCTACAAAAATGATTTGAGAATGTAGTAAATGAAAGAATGCTTTGTATGACTGAATCAATTGGAATATTACTGCAATGAAAGATAATTTGGCTAAATAAAAAGAACCTATTTATTAGGTTCTTTTTATTTTTCTTTTTGACAATATTTATTAAATCCGTATTTATATAATATATTAAATATTTTTTAGAAAACTATGCACAACATACAATCTACAATTAAAATGATTAAAAAACTTTATGAGAATTTCTCTTAGAGTCTTTTAGGTTGTATTTAAAAAATATTTATCTTAAGTCTTCGGGAGAAATCCTGAAGGCTTTTTTTATTTTAATATATTATAATAATATGAATAATTTTAGCGTTAAAAAATGGTGAGGTGAGAATGCAGCAGAACTTACAAAAAGCCCTGAGAATGTATTAAGTGATTATGAAACATGAATTAATCAAGCTATAGTTGTATCTGCAATAAGATCTCCAGAATTCAATACTACAGATAAATTAATAGAACTATGAGAATACTTAAAGTCTAATAAAATTGAAATAAGTGTTATATCTGAAAAAATTGAAGAAATTAAGAATTTTCATTTTAATATAATAGATGAAAAACTTAGTTGAGATAATAATGATATTAAAGAAAAAGTTTGAGAAAAATTTTCAGAATTTATGTGAATTATAGTCACTTGGATTTGAGCTTTGCATAAAGATAAACCTCAAAAATCAAATGATTATAAAATAGATTTTGGAAATGGTTCAATTTCAGTTTTATGATTTTGAGAAGAGTTATCAGCTTTTATTAATTCTGAAGTTATTAATAAACTTTGAGTTGATTGACTTAAATCTGAAGTAGTAGATTTACAATGAGTTGTAAATTCGTCTAATGAATGATTGAAAGATAATGAATTATTTATTAGTTTATCAGAAGAAATAAAATTAAGAGTTTTCTCTGTTATTGTGGATAGTAAAATCCCAGTAATTCCTTGATATATTCCTGGTTTTAAAGAAGGAATAGAAAAATCAGTAGGTAGATGATATACAGATGCTACTGCATCTATGACAGCATTTTGATTGTCACAAGCTTACAATGTTACATTAGAAATTCAAAAATCTGTAATATGAATGCTTAGTGCTGATCCTAGAATAGTCAAAGAGGGAACTAAGATTATAGAACAGATAGATTATATGACTGCTAAAGAAATAACTGGTATTAGAGGTGCTCAAGCAAAGTTATTACATTCTCAAGTTCTTAGAAAAGAATTGCAGGAAGCAGGAATAGATGTTCGTCTTTTTGATCCTTTTTCTGATAATAAATGAACACTTATTTCTAAGAGTAAAAATAAACTATCAGACTGAGTTGAATATATTTGATGAAGAGAAAACATAATTTTCTTTTCAGTAAGTTGTTCAGATATGTCTAGTGAATGAATACTGTCATGAGTTTTTTTAATAGTTAAAGAATATGCATCAGTTGATATTATTTCTACATCTGAAACTGAAATTAGTTTTACAATTGATTGATGAGTATCAACAAAAAAATTGGATGAAATGTCTGAAAGAATAAAAAAAAGATTAAATATAGCTGATAATTGAAGTGATGATTTTGTGAAATATGAAAGAAATAAAGCACTTGTATTTTGTGTATGACAAAATTTATATCATAGTAAATGATCATTAGGAAGAGCTGCTATGGCACTTACAAAGTGAAATATAAATATTGAAATGGTTTCTCAATGAACTATGGAAAGAGCAATGGTATTTTGAATAGATAATAAAAAAATGAAAAATGCTATTAATTTACTACATTCAGAATTTATAAATTAATTCACATACATTAACACAACATTAATATTGTTTGACAATTTAATATGTATCATAATAAAATATTTGACAAATGTTATTTTTATACTAGACTAATTATGTTTTTATTTTTTATTAAAAGAATTATATGAATAAATTTGGTCAACTAACAAGTGCTGCATTATTGTCAGCTGCTGTATCTACTACTGCTGTAGCAGATGAAAAAAACTCTCCAAGTGCATTAGAAAATGATTTATTAGACACTTCAAAAACAGTAAGTCTTATAATTAAAGGTGATAATGTTGGTTTAGGTTTTAGAACTGATAACTGATTTTATCTTCAAGGTACTACTGATTTTGATGATGAAAAAGGTATTTGAGCTGCTTATAGCATAGATAACCTTACAATTGGATGAGCTTATGCTGATAAAAGTAATGTTGGTAACCAAAAAACAATTGGTTGAGCATATAAGTTTGATATAACTGATACAACTTATATAAATACTGCTGCAAAATATACTAGATTTGATGCTAACTCTGCTTATGCAGATTCAGATGCTTTTAATTTTAGAGCTTCTGTTGGTACTGAATTAATGGATAATTTATACTGAACAGTATGAGCTTGATATAAAACTTTCAAATCAGACGATTATGATAGAGAAAATTCTGCTACTGCTAATGTATGAGCTACTTATTGTGGAGATTGATTTTCAGTTAATGTATGATATGAAAAAGATAAATTCAGTAATAATGTAATGGCTACATTAAATATACCTTTAGGTAAAGGTTCAAGTAAATCATGTAATATTAATAATATTGCACAATACGAAAATGAAAAATTTTTAGCAGACTCAACTTTTGATAACTCAATAGTTAAAGTAAGAAAAACTCCAGTTGTAAATACTCCAGCTAATCCTGCAGATACTGAAGCTCCTCAATTAACATCAACTTCAAATTCATATAATGCTTTATTAGATAATACTAATACAAAAACATTTGATTATTCATCAATTGTTTCAGATAATATTTCTACTGATGCAGAAACAACTCTTGAAGTTGTCTCAGCACCTTGATTAGATGTATCTGTATCTGGTTTATCAGTTACCTTAACAAGAAATACTTGAGATGCTGGTGATAATACAGCAGTTTTAAGATTTAGAGATAAAGCAGGTAATGTTAGTTGAAACTTTACACAAACTATTCTATGATTAGATGATAATTAAAAAAAAGAAAGCTAAAAGCTTTCTTTTTTTTTAATTAATCTTTTTTAAAAATTTTTATTGAATTAATAAATCAATCCCAATGTTTATCTGCACTTCATGTGCTTAGAATATATAACCATTCAATTTTAAGTTGTTTACTTATTTGTAATGTTATAGGAGTAGAATCAGTTTTTAATTCTAAATATGTTTTTCATCAATGACTAGTTATTATTAAATCATAAAATTTATTTTCAGAAAAATCACTTTGATTAATTTTTTTAAGATCAGAAGAACCTCCTCAATTTAGTTTCAAATATACATCTCATCATGATTTGAACATATATGTTTTAAGATTGTAAGTATCAAAAAGTGTGTATTGACTTACTGTATTTGAATCTTTATCTTTAAATAATGTCCTTTTTATATCTCATCATCTTATGCTAAATATTAATTTGAATTCATTGCTTCAGTTATTTCCTAAGATATCATTATCTTTTAATCTATATTTTAACCTATCATTAATTCAGTAATTATCTATATATATCGCTTTTTCTTCATCAGTTCAATTTATTATTTTATAGAAATTATGATTAGATCAAGAAAATTTAGATATATTTGTATATTTTGATGTTATCAATGTAATATTATCAGAATGATTCATATTATCATTATAATATGGACTTTTTTTACTATTAATATTGAATAATTTATAATCATTTTTTGTATTAAAATTTTGATATCATACAAGTTTCCAACCTGAGTATGTATTTAAACTATCAACACATCAGTAATTTTTAAATGTTAATAGACAACTAGCTATACAGTCATCTCAATCTCAATTTGGAACAAATCAAGCTCAAGTATTACAAGTTAAAATTGGAGTTTCAGAATTTTTTGTATATGTATCACCTGCATTACAAGTTATATTTCTAGAATGAACTAAAGATCATTTAGTCTCATTAAATATAGTTTTTGTTACTATGTGATTTCAAACAGCTAAATTAGTTGTACTATCAAATCAATCTTTGTTATATCTAGAACAAATGTTACTAATACA
>Ga0193963_1000280_pt1 | contig 26386 bp, 20 predicted proteins | sample FB_6_MG_FD_140359 | JGI IMG/M metagenome (GOLD analysis project Ga0193963, IMG submission 140359) | Microbial mat bacterial communities from the Broadkill River, Lewes, Delaware, United States - FB_6_MG | ecosystem: Environmental > Aquatic > Freshwater > River > Microbial mats | place: USA...
ACTTTAGCATTAAAAGAATTATTTTTAATATTGTTATTAGCAGTAGTAGCAATAACAGCTAGAACAGCAATTATAGAAATACTAATTAGTATTTCTATGAAAGAAAAACCTTTTTTATTCATAGATATAAGAAATTACTAAATATTTCCTACCTATTATATATATTTTTTTCCATTATTTTATTGTATTTATTAAAAGGCTTTGACAAAAAAAGCATTTCTTCTTTAAAAATAACAATAGTTTGACAAAAAATTAATATTTAATATATTTATTTTAATATTTCTTAACAAGGCACCGTGATCCTAGCACAACTTGTAACCATTACAACTACTATAACTTCTATAACCAAATAGGGGATTTTTGTTGAAATCTAAAAGAAATACAAAAACTCTTATTTAATAAAATAGGAGTTTTTTTGTGAATAAAACTTAATATTTAATAAATTTAATATGGAATTATCTACTAAAAGACATTCGCTTGCCCATATAATGGCTCAAGCAGTTAAACAAAACTTTCCTGAAGCTAAAATAGCAACAGGTCCTGATACTGAAGATGGATTTTATTATGATTTTGATTTTGGTGATGTAGAGTTTTCTGATAAAGACTTAAAAAAAGTTGAAAAATCTATGAAAAAAATTATCTCACAATGACAATGATTTAAAAAGTTTGATGTTGACTTTGATCAAGCGAGAAAAATTCTTGATACTATGTGAGAATGATTTAAAAATGAACTTGTTGATAAAATTGAATCAGGTGATTTTAAAAATGAAGAAAAACTTAGTGATAAAATTACTTTTTATATAAATACAGCAAAAGGTTGAAAAGAATCTGAACTTCAAGAATTTCTTAAATCAGAGGGTTATGAAGCTTTTGATGAAATGGATGGAGATCAAGTTAAAAATCTAAAATTTATAGATATGTGTACTGGACCTCATGTAGAATCTACAAAAGAACTAGATGCAAATTCATTTAAACTTGCAAGAGTTGCTTGAGCTTATTGGTTAGGTAATGCAGAAAATCAACAATTAACTAGAATTTATGCATATGCATTTAATGACAAAGTAGAACTAGATGCTCATTTAAAAATGCTTGAAGAAGCTAAAAAGAGGGATCATAGAATATTAGGAGCAAAACTTAAATTATTTACTATTTCTGATTTAATAGGTCCTGGACTACCTCTTTTACAACCTGCATGAATGATTGTAAGAAGTGAAATGGAAAAATATTTATGGGAACTTCATTCAGTTAGAGGTTATCAAAGAGTTTGGACACCGCATTTAGCAAAAGAATCTTTATATGAAACTTCATGACATGCTGGTCACTATTTAGATGACATGTTTTCTGTATTTGGATGAACTTCAAAAGAAAAATTCTTCTTAAAACCTATGAATTGTCCTCATCATATGCAATTATTTGCAGATAATCAATTTTCTTATAGAGATATGCCAGTTAGATATTTTGAACCGGCAACTGTTTACAGGGATGAAAAATCTGGACAATTATCAGGTCTTACAAGAGTAAGAGCTATAACTCAAGATGACTGACATTTATTTTGTAGATCTTCTCAAATAAAAGATGAAGTTAAATCTATAACTGATGTTATAAAAGCATTTTATTCAACTTTATGAATGACTGAAGATTACTGGGTTTCTCTTTCAGTTAGATGAGATGATAAAGAAAAATACTTAGGATGAGATGATGTTTGGGAACAAGCAGAATTTGCTTTAGAAGAAGCTTCTAAAGAAAATAATTTACCATATGAAAGAATAGAAGGGGAAGCTGCATTTTATGGGCCAAAACTTGATTTTATGTTTAAAGATGCTATTGGTAGAGAATGGCAATTAGCAACTATACAATGTGATTTTAATCTTCCAGAAAGATTTGAATTAAGTTTTACAAATGAAAATAATGAACAAGAAAGACCAGTTGTAATCCATAGAGCAATTGCTTGAAGTTTAGAAAGAGGTATGTGAGTATTAATAGAACATTTTGCTTGAGTATTTCCACTTTGGTTATCACCAAGACAAGTTATAGTTGTACCTGTTATGCCAATGTTTGATGACTATGCAGCAGAAGTATTAAAATCCCTTAGAGATTCTGGGATTAGAGCATCATGAGACTTTTCAACTGATTGATTAAATAAAAAAGTTAGAAATGCAGAAAAAATGCATAATAATTATATTCTTGTTATTTGAGAACAAGAAAAAACAGATTGATCTGTAGCTGTAAGAAATTATAGAACGAAAGAACAAACTGTCGAATCTTTAGAAAATTTTAAGTCTAGAGTTTTAGAAGAAATAAATACAAGAAGCTTATAAAAAGCTAAAAGAGCTATGTCATAAATGACTAGCTCTTTTTTATTGTCCACAAGTACAATCACTTGATGGGTAATCTGGGTCGCAACCACAATTTGTGCCACAACTACAGTTTATATATTGATCCATGTATTCTCCTTCGTTTTTTTATGGACTTTGATTATATTCATTTTTATTAAAAGTAAATATTTTATATTTTTTTAAGGTTCATTGATATTATATATCTATTATAAAAAACTTGATATTTTATAGTTACTATATAATATATAGTAAATTAATACTTAAATTTAAATTATGAAAGCAAGCGATTTATTTATAAAAAGTTTAGAAAATGAGGGTGTAGAGTATATATATTGAGTGCCTTGAGAGGAAAATTTAGATTTATTAGAATCTATAAGAAAATCAAATAATATAAAACTTATACTTACTAGAAATGAACAAACTGCAGTTTTTATGGCAGCTACTTATGGTAGGTTGACTTGAAAAGCAGGTGTAGCAATAGCTACTTTATGACCATGAGCAACAAATATGGTAACTTGAGTAGCATATGCTCAATTATGATGAATGCCAGTTATTATCATAACATGACAAAAGCCTATAAAAAAATCTAAACAGTGACAATTTCAAATAATAGATGTTGTTTCTATGATGAAGCCAGTTACTAAATCTGCTAATGTGATAATTAGTTGAAATAGAATTCCTTCTATGATAAGAAATGCTTTTAAAATTGCAGAATCTGAGAAACCAGGTGCTGTTCATTTAGAACTTCCAGAAGATATAGCATGAGAATGGGTTGAAGAATGATATAAACCTATGAATATAGAAAAAATAAGAAGACCTATTGCTGATGAAAAAATGATAAAAGACCTTGTTATAAAATTAGAAAAAGCAAAAACTCCAATTGTTTTAATTTGATCTTGAGCAAATAGAAAAAGAATTACTAAATATTTATCAAAATTTATAACTACAAATAATATACCTTTTTTCTCTTCTCAAATGTGAAAATGAGTCCTTGATGAAAGGCTTGATCAATATCTTTGAACAGCGGCATTAACTGAAAATGATTATATTCACGAAGCTATTGCTGAAGCTGATTTAATATTATCTGTATGATATGATGTTGTTGAAAAACCAACAAGTATTATTTGAATTAATTGAACTGAAACTATTCATATTAATTTTTATAATGCAGTTATAGATGATGTATATTTTCCATCTCTAGAAGTAGTTTGAGATATTGCTAATGTTTTTTGGCAACTTACTGAATCAAAAATCAACAATAAAAATTGGGATTTTTCTAAAATTTACGAAATTAATAAAAAAAATCATATTTTAATTAATAGTAATATATCTTTAGAGAAAGAAGAAAAAGTTATGTTTCCTAGAAGATTAACTAATGAACTTAGATCTTCATTATGAAGCGATGATATTTTAGCTTTAGATAACTGATTATATAAAGTGTGGATCGCTAGGAATTATCCTGCATATAAGCCCAATACTTTATTACTTGATAATGCATTAGCTACTATGTGAGCTTGATTTTCAAGTGCAATGTCAGCTAAAATGATTAATCCTAATAAAAATGTAGTGTGTGTAACATGAGACTGATGATTAGTTATGAACTTATGAGATTTAGAAACAGCAGTTAGATTAAATTTAGATATTACTATTATTATTTTAAATAATAGTTCTTACTGAATGATAAAATGGAAACAAGAATGAGCATGATTTTGAGATTATGGACTAGATTTTTGAAATCCTGATTTTATTAAACTTGCTGAAAGTTTCTGAGCTAAATGATATAGTGTTATAAATCCAGATGAATTTAAAGAAACATTAGATAAAACATTAAAAGAAAAATGATTAAAAATAATAGATTTAGCTTTTGATTATCCTTTGGAAATTAAATAATTTTCCATATATTAGAATTAATTTTATTTTGTGAATATATATAAAATGGCAATACTAAAATCAATAAATCCATATACTGAAGAATTGAATGCTGAGTTTGAAACTTTGTGAATAGATGATGTTAATAAAAAAATTGAAATATCACATAAATCATACCTTTTATGGAAAGATAGTACATTAACTTATAGAAAAGAACTTTTTTTAAATTTAGCTAATGAATTAGAAAAAAATATTGATGAATGTGCTAATCTTGAAACAATAGAGATGTGAATGTTGAATCATGTATCTAAAGCTTGATTACAAAAAACTGTAAATTTAATAAGATGGTTCTCTGAAAATTTTGAAGATATTCTTTGAGAAAAAGAATATGAAACTGAATGATTAAAAGTTAAAGAATTTTATGATTCACTATGAGTTATTTTCTGAGTAGCACCTTGGAATTTTCCATTTAATCAATTATTAAGAGCAGCTGTTCCAAATATATTAGCCTGAAATACTCAAGTTTATAAACATTCTTCAAATGTACCATTAACTGCATTAAAAATAGAAGAGTTATTTAAAAAATCATGATTTCCTGAATGAGTTTATATGAATTTATTTGTATCTTCTTCTTTAAGTGAAGATATTATTTCAAATAAATATATAGCATGAGTAAATTTAACTTGAAGTGAATGAGCATGAAGTGCTGTTTGAGCTTTAGCTTGAAAATATATAAAACCAAGTGTTTTAGAATTATGATGAAATGATGCATTTTTAATATTAGAAAACTCTGATATTGATACTGTAGTTGATTATGCTGTTAATTGAAGAATAAGAAATTGATGACAAGCCTGTAACTCTTCTAAGAGAATATTAGTTCCATCTACAATGTACGATGTATTTTTAGAAAAATATACTAAAAAAATGTCATGACTAGTTATGTGAGATCCAATGGATGAAAAAACTCAATTACAACCATTATCATCTTTAAAAGCAATAAACGATATTGAAAAACAAATAAACAGTGCTGTTAAATCTTGAGCTTTAGTAACTACTTGATGAAAAAGGGTAGATAAAAAATGATTCTTTTTCCCCGCTACTGTACTTGCTAATGTTACTAAAGATACATCATCGTTTAATGAAGAAATTTTTTGACCAGTTGCTTCTGTTATAAAATACTCAGATATAGATGAAGCAATATCTTTAGCAAATTGAACTGATTTTTGATTATCTGCTTGTGTTTTTTGAAATGATGAAAACGAAGCAATTGATGTGGCAAAAAAAATAGAATGATGAATGATTTTTATAAATAATTTTGCAGGTTCAAGAGCAAGTTTACCATTTTGATGAGTAAAAAAATCATGATATTGAAAAGAAAACTGACCAGATTGATTAAAAGCATTTACTAATAAAAAAGTAGTTGTTTATTAATAACTATTTAATATAATATCATTAAATATTTTTTATATTAAGTGAATGAAAGATAATATTTATGTAATTAAATTATGATCTAATGTATTGTTAGATGACTGAGGTATTAATGAATTAGTTGTATCAAATGTAGTTAAATCAGTAAATTTTTTGGTAGAAAATTGAATAAAAGTTTTAATAGTAAGTTCATGATCTGTTGCTTTATGAAAAAAGAATATATGACTCACAAAAATTAATTGATTATCTAATATTGAGTGAGAACAAATTTTTTCTAGTTTATGACAAGTTTCATTAATAAATTTTTATCAAAACTATTTTAATAAATTTAATATAAATGTCTCTCAGGCATTATTAACACGTAAAGATTTTTCAGATAGGAAAAGATATAACTCTATGAAAAATGTTCTATTAAAGAGTTTAGAATTAGGAGTAATTCCTATAATTAATGAAAATGATGTTTTATCACAAGAAGAATTATATTTTTCAGATAATGATGAATTATCAGCATTACTTGCTGCAATGATATGAGCAGATAAACTAATTATATTATCAAATATTGATGGTTTATACGATAAGTTTCCTTGATGAAAGCTTTTAAAAGAAGTTAATGAAATAAATGATGAAACTTACTCAATGGTTTGAGAAGTTAAATCAAGCTTATGAAAATGATGAATGGCTAGCAAACTTAATACTGCATGATTATTATTGGATTTATGAATAGATCTTTATCTTTGAAATTGAAAAAAAGAAGATACTATAAAAAATATTTTTCTTTGAAATAATCCTGGAACTTTATTTAAGTCAATTTCATGAAAAAAAGTTGACTCTATAAGAAAATGGTTAAAGGCATGAGCTGTCCCGAAATGAAAGATATTTGTAAGTAATATAATTTCTGATCTTTTAAAACAATGAAAAAGGGCATCATTGTTAAGTATATGAATTGAAAAAATAGAAAAAGAATTTTCTAAAAAAGATGTTGTAGAAGTTTGTGATATAAACTGAGAGTCAATATGATATTGAACTTCAAAAATGAATTCTGCAGAGATAGATAAAAATATAAATAAAATAGTTATTCATACTGACTATTTTATTAGAAATTAAAAAAGTAATAGTTTAAAACTATTACTTTTTTAATTTTTATCTCTATTCTCATCCCATAATCTATTTTCATGATATCATTCTTTTCTTTTTGCATTGTTCCATATCTCTACAGCTTGTTCTTTAGTAACTTCTTGATTTTTAACTAAAAAAGTTTTTCTTCTAGTTATTTTCTCACATATTTTTTCATATATATTTTCAACCTTTATTTTTCACTCATCTTCTAATTTTTGAGTTAATAATAAAAAATCCCAGTAAACATCTCATAGTTCTGATTCTAACTCTTCAAAATCTCATTTTTCATATTCTTCAATTGCTTCTTGAGTTTCATTTTTTATTTCTCTAAATAATTTTGCAGAATCTATTTCATTATAAAATGGATCTAATCTTCTGTTACGATTTGCTAATTCTTCTATATTTTCTTTATACATATTTTTATTATAAAAAATAATTGTAATTAATTATATTTGTATTATTCTAAAAGTAAATTATTAGCCATTATTAAAAATGATATACGATACAATTATAATTTGAGCAGGTGCAGCATGATTATTTGCATGAATTAATTTAGAAAAAAAATCTAAGAAACTTATTCTTGAAAAAACTGCTAAAGCATGAATGAAAGTTTTGCTTTCTTGATGAGAAAGAGCAAATGTTTCAAATATGGATATAGAACCTACAAGAGATTATTTTACTCAAAATAAAAAATTTCTTTTGAGTATTTTTTCACGTTATACAAATTGGGATATAATGTCTTTTTTTGCAGAACAAAATATTTCTATAGTAGAAGAAGATAGATCAAGATTAATTTTAGAAAGTTGAGATAGTAAAGAATTACTTACATGTCTTTTAGAAAATGTAAAAAGAAATAACTGTGACCTAAAATTAAATAGTGATGTAAAAAATATATATAAACAAGAAGATTGAAACTTTATTGTAAAACTAGATTCATGAATAAAATATGTATGAAAAAATGTTATAGTTTCAAGTTGATGAAAAAGTTTTTCTCATATATGAACTACTGGAGAATGATATAATATTGCAGATGAATTATGAATTAATATTATAGCTCCTTATAGAACTTTATGTTGAATGAGTACTAAAAAAGACTTTAGTGATATAAGTTGAGTTAGTTGTACTGTTGATATGAGACTTATTTCTAAACTATCTAAAAAAGAGATTTATAAAGAAGAATGACCAATTTTATTTACACATTTTTGAGTCAGTTGACCAATTATACACAATTTAAGTAATTCTATATGAGAGTATTTAAATTGATTAAAGTTAAATGAAAATGATTTCGAAAAGTTTATAATTGATAATTTAAGTTTAGATTTAACATTTAATTTAGAAAATACACCTAAAAGGTTATTAAAATTTTTCAATTTAGATGAAGAAAGTAAATCTATAGAAATAGAATTACAAAATTGGAGAAGTTGGAAAGAAGCAAAAGCAACTTGATGATGAATTGATACAAATGAGCTAGACAATCATTTACAATCTAAAAAATACCCAGGTTTATATTTTATCTGAGAAGTTGTTGATGTTACGTGAAAAACTTGATGATTTAATTTACAGTGGGCATGGAGTAGTTGATATTGTGCTGCTAAAAAAATAAATAAAAGATATGAATAATATATCTTTTATTTTTTTGTTTAATTACACTTTTTATGTTAATATTTATATAATATAAGATTAATAGTTTATAACTATGGGTAATAAGATAGAACTAGTTATTTTAGATTTATTTATAAAAATACTTGAAATAAATGATAAAGATTTATTAAAAGATATTTTTATTAATATAAATTCTAAATCAGAAAAAGAAAAAGAAGAAATGTTAATTGAGTTAAATAATAATTATAACTATAAAGTTAATCTTAGTAAAAAGCTTAATTTAGATATCGAAATTGAAAAAAACAAGTTTTTTGAAAAAATAGAAATAGAAAATGATATGCAAAAATTTAATAATATATAAAAAATTATGCCTGAATATTTAAAAGTAAATGACGAATCAAAACTAGAATTAGATAGTGATCTAGTTAGAACTGATTTAGCAAATTCTATTCTTAAAGATTATGAGAATAAATGAATTGAAGCAACTGAAAAAGCTGATGATGAATTTAATGAACATTTGTTAGAAATTCAGTCTTTAGTAAATGATATTGATGAAGAAAATTTTGATTTAGAAACTATAGCAAAACTAAATGAAAAAATCTCTTTATATATTAAAGCAATTTCTGACAATAAACTTAGAACTATTAATTTACTTTGAGAATGAACTCTTACTAAAAAATTAGCTAAGGATTTATACGACAAAAATAATAGTATTGATAAATATTGGGAAGAAAATAAATAATAGATAATTTTAAAAAATGTTATTTCATTAATTGAAATAACATTTTTTAAATTCCTTTTTTATCTAACTAAATATAAGGATTAAATCTTTACAAATATACAATAAAAAATAAAATAAAAACAATATAAAATAAACAAAAATATGAAAAAAATATTAACTTGAATTAAACCTACATGAGATTGAATGCATATAGGGAATTACTTAGGTGCTTTTAAGCCATTTGTAGAATTAGCAAAATGAAAAAAGGCTTATATATTTATTGCAGACTATCATAGTTTAACTTCGGTCCATGATAAAGAAATCTTAGAAAGAAATAAACTTAGGCTTTTAAAAGAGTATTTTGCTCTTTTACCTAAAGATACAGAAATAGTCGTATATGAACAATCAAAAGTTAATAGAATTAATGATATAACTTGGATATTATCTAGTGTTACTCCTTATAGTCTAATGCTCAGAGCTCATAGTTTTAAAGATTCTCAGAATAAAAATAGTGATATAAATATGGCAACATTTAATTATCCAATTCTTATGACGAGTGATATTATAACTTATGATACTGATATTGTACCAGTTTGAAAAGACCAAATTCAGCATGTGGAATTTGCAAGAGATATTGCTTGAAATTTTAACAAAACTTATAAAACTGATTTATTTAAATTACCAGAACATTCAGTTCAAGAAAATCTTCAAATAATACCATGAACTGATGGTAGAAAAATGAGTAAATCATATGATAATTTTATTTGAATTTTTGATTCAGAAAAAATATTAAAGAAAAAAATAATGTCTATTGTTACTTGAAGTGAATCACTTGAAGATGAAAAAAATCCAGATAATTGTAATGTATTTGCATTAATTAAATTATTTGCAGACCAAAATAAACAAGATGAAATTGCTACTAAATATAGAGAATGAAATTATGGTTATTGACATGCTAAGTTAGAATTATTAAATATAATCTTAGAATATTTCAAAGAAGCCAGAGAAAGATTTGATTCCTTTGAAAATGATATTAGTTATATAAATGATAAACTAAATAAAGGTAACTCAGAAGCAAATGAATTAGCTGATGATAAATATAATAAAATGGTAGAAATTGTATGATTATCTAAATAAAAACATAAATATGAAAAAAATATTATTAATAATTTTTGTTTTAAGTTCTATTCTTTTTTCTAATGTTCATTCATATGAAGAAGATGCATGTGTTAATTTAATTGATAGAAATAATTATTCATTTTTAAATGATAAAACTTATAGTAGAGTAATTTCATCAGTAGATAAGTTACATAATAGATTTGAAAAAAATACTCTCTGAGAGCAATCTTTAAAATTATGATATTATAATTATTTTTTATCTAAGTTAGGTGATAAAGGTAATGTTAAAAGAAGAGATTTATTAAATTTAATGGATGATTATTTATCATGTAAAATTGAAAAAATTGAATCTGAAATTGATACTGTTTGAAGAAACGAGATAGAAAAAGAAAAACAAATAATTATTAATAAAAAATTATTAAGACTAAAATGAAATAAGCTTGTAATTTATAAAAACTATATTAAATATTATAGAAATGAATTTACAGCAGCTAAAAAAACTACTGATAATTTTAATATTGAAGAAATAGTAAATATTGATGATGATGATGATGATGAAAATACTATTAATAAATATATAAAAAAAGAAAAAAGTATTAAAAATAATACAGAGAATGTAGATAAAATATATTGAGAAGATGAAAACAAATATCATAATGCATATATTTACAAAAGAAATTATAATTCAACTATAAATGACACAACTAATGAAGAATATAATAGTTTATCTTTTAAGTGATTTGTAGAATGAAAAAGCTTATCTTCTTTTTCAGAAATTGATTCTTGAAGTGAAATACTTTTTAATTGGAGACTTGATGATGACAGTTCAATAACTAAATGTAGTGATGTATATTTCATTAATTGAGAAGAATGAATAACAACAAGTTGAAAATATATATATGATAAGTATTGAGAATTTAATAAAAAATCATGAGCATTTACTAAAAAAGTTTATTTTGACTCTGAAATTAAATTAAGTTGTCATAGTAAATTTTGAAAAATAATTGAAAAAAATATTTCTATAAATATTGATGATTCTACAATTAAGAATACTAATGATGATATTTTACTAAATAACTCAACTGAATCTCTTGTAACTTGAAAATGATTATCAATGAATATTTCTAATTTTCCAAAATTAGAAATAACTTGATTGACAGGATCAAATTATGATTCTTGTTGAATTTTCTGATGAGATGAAAATGCATGACCATGATCATTACACTTATTATCTAGAACATGATTAAAAAAGGATTTTTCATTTGATGTATCTGATATGCCAAATTGAACATACCTAAATATGTTTTGTTCAAAAGATGGAGAATGGATAGAATGAAAATCTTCTATAAAATTAGAATATGAATTATGAAAAAAAGTATCTAACAGTAAATGTGCTGAAACAAAAGGTAGTACAGAATACCTAAATGATATAGATCTTTGATCATTTAAATGAATAACTTATGATTGAGAACAAAGTATTAAAAATAAATGTTTAGATTTATGATTTGATAATTATGAAATTAAACTAATAAATTGAGAAAAAAAATATAAATGTTATTGAAATACTTATGCGTGTTTAACTAAAAAAAGTTGAAATAACGTATCATATGACTTAGGTATTTTTGATAATGAAGGAGAATGAGATGATGATATAATTATTCCTAATACTGTTGAACCATCTTCAGTAACTGTTAATAAAACAAACTTTTTTAAGTTAGTAAAATATAATCAATGTTGAACTTCATCAACATGAATTATTACTAAATATAACGCTTTTACTAAATCTGATTGGGATAGTAAATCAACAAATTCAATTGATTGAAATAGATGACCATGGAAATCTTGTAATAGTTGTAGTTTTAGTGATTCAAGTAATACTCTATGTTGAGATGATTCTGTTTCTCAATCTTCTGATGTTTCTGAAATAGATTTAACTACTACTAAAAGTATTTTTACTGCATCTACTGAAAATGTAGTTAATTGAGGATGAATTGTTCATATCTATTGATATGCAAAAGACGGAGATTCTTGTAGAATTAATTATTCTACTAATTCATGATCTTGAACTAAAGGCTTAAGTAGATGATTTTCGTCTACTTATCATGTGGACTCATGAAGTAATATAGAAATTAAATGTGATTCAGAAACTTTTAATTTTAATTTTTCTGAAGAATGAGTTACATGAGTAATGTGTGAAAAATGACAACTTTCATGACATAATCTACCAATAGCTGATAAATGAGAAACTATTGAAAGAATATTGAATACATCAGATAATAAATGAAATTATAAAAAAACTACAAGTTTTAAATGTAATAATAACTTAACATGGGAAGTTATTCCTTGAACAGAAACTAAAGTTTATAACAATTGTTCAAACTGATATGTTAAAGAATGAAATAACTGTGTACAGGAAAATCCTGAAACAGCTGTTTATTGATTACTTGTTACTGTATATGAATCAAAAGATGATTCATGAGTTATTGATATAAATATTTGACCAGACATTGTCCAAAAAAATATTGATTTATTTTTGAGTTCATATGAAAAAGTTGATTGGTATATTAATAATCCTCATGGTTATAATATAAATAAGGTAGTGTTACAGTGACATAATAGTCAATCGGTTTCTTCTAATAGTGCAATTTGAGAAAAAATAAATTCTTATGGAGTATGAAAATATTCTAAGTATATTTCTCAATGAGAATGATGATGGTTATATAATCCAAGTGATAGTAAAAGTAATATACTAAAATCTTATATAAATAGTAATTATTGATTTTATATAGATAACCATATTTGATGATATTCTACTTCTATCTTTAATATTTGATGATATTCTACAAATGCTGGTTGAGATTCATGAAATTCTAACTCGGTAACATCTTGAGCTACATTCTCTCCAAAATGTTGAAGTTATTATGATAATATAACATCTGCAGCCTCATTATGAAGTACGAGTTGATCAAGTTGAGCTGGAAGTTTCTCATTTAATTTTATACCAGAAAACGTTTGTGATTATCCTTCTAATAAATGATTATGAGTAACAATAATGTGAAATCTTACAAATGTTACAGATTGATTTTGAAGTGATTGAGAATTAAATTGGAGATGTTATTGAATGACTAATTGAGTAAAGGATACTTCTAAAGTTAAATCTTGTTCTATTCCTAAATTAAATAGACTTACAATTACAAACTGAGATTTATGATTACCATGATCTGCAGAACATTCTAATTATAATTCTATTTCAAATTGGAGTAAAGCTTGAAGTCATTGATCTTCTTCTAAATATGCAATTTGTAAAATGAATTGATATGATAACTATTATAGTAATATTAATTCATCAATTAAATGTTATAAAGTTTGAAAAGTATCTGCTCCTGATTTTTCAAAAATAAAAGTTAGACATAAAGACTGAGACTATGAAATTACTTATAATTGAAATAATGATCTTTGGTATAATATAAATTGGTGAGGTGTATTAAAACCAGTTTATGATTATTATAATTCAAAGAATTGAATAAATAATAGTATAAGTAATTCTCCAAGTAGCTGTGCTTTTACAAATTATGCTTGATATAATATATCATCATGAACTATTTGATCACAAAAATATTTTAATAAATCAGTAAATATTACATGATGAACTAAGGTTCTTAAACAACAATTTAAGTGTAATACTTCTTGAGAATGGTGAAAAATATGATCAGAAATAGTTAATTCTATATCTTGTAATAGTTGATATTCTAAATCGTGAAGTATTTGTGAAAAAATTAATGTTATAGATTCACGTACACAAACTATTATAAATTTATACAAACAAATATTTAATAGAACTGTTTCTGCTTGAAGTTCTTGAGTTGTATGGTGGGATGAATCATCATGAGTATCAACATCAAATCTAGAACAAGCTTTAATAAACTGAGCTCAATGAGCTGATAGAGAAACTGCATGTTCTAGATGATATAAACCAAATAGTTCATGGTTTTGTGATTCAGATGTAGAAGCGTATATTAACTCCGTTTGAAAAACTAATTACCCTGAAATAAAAAAGGCTATTATAGATTTTGAAAGTAGGTGATATAATAGTAATTACCTAAGAAATCAATTTTCAAGGATATCTTGAATTAGTAGATCTACAATTGATACATATATATGAAATTAAATAAATAAAAAAAAGAAAACTTATAAGTTTTCTTTTTTTTATTTATTTTCTAATAAAAATTTGTTCAGTTGAATCTCATTCAAATTCAAAAATTTCAGATGGTTTTTCTCATTTTAAGTTTCATGTGTTTTCTCAAACAAAAGTTACTATTTTCTTTTCTAAATAATATTCAAATTTTTCATTAATTTCTTTAGATGAATATATTTCTTTTTCATTTGAAATATTAGCACTTGTAAGAAAAATAGGTCAATGAGATTTTGTTATTTTTTTCTGAGTTTTATTATTAGCTACTCTGAAAGCAATTTTATCATATACTCATCTATTTATAAATTCTTCTCAAGAATCTTCATTTACAAAGTTTAACCATATTTTTAGATATGAGCTATCACAAAGTATAGTAAATGGTTTATCGTAATTTTCAAGAAAACTTATTTGTTCTCAATTTAAATCTGTATTATCTTCTAACCATTTGAAGTTTTCTACCATTATTGCTAAGGGTTTATCAAAACTTCTTTTTTTTATTTTGTATATTTTTTCATAATTTTTTATGTCATCAATTGGTGTTGCAATTCAATAACATGTATCTGTTGGTAATATATAAATCATATTTTTATAATTATTTAATAGGTGAAGCTAAAGGTATTCATACTTTTCTAGGGTATTTTATATGTGTTTTTGATATTTTTTGAATTAAAACAATTGTTCTATCTTGTTCTGCAAGAGAATAATTTTTTATTTTCATAATTTTTGCTCATAATCTTGATAAAGCTTTTTTTGCAGATTTTAATTCTTGTTTATCATCTAATTTATATGCACAAAATATTCAACCTTCTTTTAATAGAGGGATTACATATTCTAATAAAGTAGGGAAATATGCAGTTGCTCTTGATGTTACAAAATCATATTGTTCTCTATGAGCTAAATCTTGTCAGATTTCTTCAGCTCTTCAATTTAAAGTTTTTACATTATTTAAGTTTAATTCATTAGAAAATTCATCAATTGCTTTTAGTTTTTTTCAAACAGAATCAATTCATGTAAATTGAACTTCACTATTAATGATTGCTAAAGGTATAAGAGGGAATCATCCTCATGTTCACATATCTGCTACTTTTCATTCTAGTTCAATAAAAATGTTTAGCATAATAGAATCTATAAAGTGTTTTTCTATTATTCATTCATCATCTCTGATTGCTGATAAATTAATTTGAGAGTTTTTTTCTTTAAATATTTTTAAAAATTTTTCAAATTTCTCTATTTCATAATCTTCAAGTTCTAAATTATATTTTTTAAATAATTCTTGCATTTTATTTTGTTATTTCTAAGACTTTACTATTTTATCTTTTATATTTAAATTGCAAGTAAAAAGCTTGCAATTTAAAATGCTAGTGTATAATTAGTGTATATATTTTTTATATTTAAATATGCTTGGAGAAAGATTAACAAAATCCATTCTTAGAACTACTGATAATTATATAAAAGCTTTAGAAAAAGCATGAATATTAACTATATCAGATTTATTAAATCATTTTCCTCGTGACTATGATGATAGGACTAATGTTTTAGATACATTTTCACTAATAAATATAAAAGATAAAAATACAATACTTGTAAAATTATTAAGTATTAACTCTCAAAAAACTTCAAATAATAAACTTTTAACAAAAGCAGTATTGGAAGATAAAAATTGATTTTTATCTGAAGCTATATGGTTTAATAGAAAATATTTAGCTACTCAACTAAAATCTTCTGAATGAAAAAAAGTATTAGTTTCTTGAAAAGTAAAATATGCTTTTTGAAAAGTAACATTTCAATCACCAGAAGTAGAATCAGATTTATATAAAATGGAATGAGAAATTGTACCAGTTTATTCTGAATTAAATTATATTCCTAGTAAATGGATAGAATGAAAAATAGATATTTTAAAAAAATATATTAAAGATATAGCTGAGGATTTACCAGAAGAAATAATTAAAAAATATGATTTTATTTCTAAAAGAGATGCAGTACTTAGGGTTCATTTCCCAAAAAATCAAAATGATATAGAAGTTGCTAAATATAGATTAGCATACTGAGAATTATTTGAAATAAATTATAAGGCAATATGATCTAAAATGGAGTCATTTAAAGTAACTGAATGAAGAAGTATTGCTTTAATATTAAATCCAGAATTTATGAAGGAAATTTTACAAGAATTTCCATTTGAATTAACTAATCATCAAAAAATTGTTTTATTTCAAATTTTAAAAGATATTGAAAAACCTCATTGTATGCAAAGGCTTTTAGAGTGAGATGTGTGAACTTGAAAAACAGCAGTTGCACTGATTGCAGCAATACATTGTATTATTGAAAGTGATAAAAGTGGTAATAGAATGCAAGTTGCAATTATGGCACCTACAGAAATACTTGCCCGTCAACACTTTGAGTGAATGCAAGAATTATTAATGAAATTTAAAATATCTAGTCATTTACTTGTATGAAGTATTACTAAAAAACAAAAAGAAGCAGTTAAATCTGATATTAAAAGTTGAAATATAGATTTAGTAATCTGAACACATGCATTAGTTCAAGAAGATGTTTCATTTTATAATTTATGATTTGTTGTAGTTGATGAACAACATAGATTCTGAGTTAAACAAAGAGAAGTTTTAGAAAAATGATTTTGAAACAAAACTTGAGTAGTACCTCATAATTTAAATATGACAGCAACTCCAATTCCAAGAACCCTTGCATTAACATTATATGGGGATCAAGATTTATCTGTTATTTCAGAATACCCAAAATGAAGAAAAGAAATTTTTACAAAAGTTGCTAAAAATGAAAGGGAAAGAAATGAAATTGAGTTATTTCTTAGAAGTGAACTAGAAAAAGGTAGACAAGCTTTTTGGATTTCACCACTTGTTGAAGAATCTGAAAAAATTGATTTATCAAATGCTGTTGATACTTTTGAAAACTTAGAAGTTATATTTCATCCATTTAAAGTATGATTACTTCATTGAAAAATGAAACCAAAAGAAAAAGATGAGATTATGAAAAAATTTGCTAATAATGAAATTCAAGTTTTATCAAGTACATCTGTTGTTGAGGTTTGAGTAAATGTGCCAAATGCAACTATAATGTGTATAGAGTGAGCAGAAAGATTTTGATTATCTCAACTTCATCAATTTAGATGAAGAGTTGGTAGAGGTAAATATCAATCTTATTGTTATTTATTTCCAACAAGTTGAAACTCTACTGATAGATTAAAAGCAATGGAAAAAACAAATAATGGTTTTGAATTAGCTGAAATTGATTTAGAAATAAGATGACCTTGAGAAGTTTATTGATTAAGACAATCTTGAGTTCCAGATCTAAAGGTTGCTGAGCTTACTGATTTAGAACTTATTTCTCAAATCAGAGAAGATATAACTGAATTATTTGAACAAAAAAAATAGCATATTATGCTATTTTTTTTCGAATAAAAATTGACCTCTCAATCATTGAATTTCTTTATCTATAAGAGTAAAGTTATGCTCATTAAAGAAATTTATTAAACTTTCAGAATCATAATAGTATATTTGTAAACATCTAACAGATTCTCAAGGTAGAAATGTTATTTGTCATTTCATATTAATTTTAGTTTTTTTTGTAAAATTAAAATTAAATTTAACTTTTAAAGAATTTATTCAATCTTCTCTAGTCATTATTTTAGATATTTGTCCATTTTCCTTAGGTATATCATTTCAAACAAAAGTATTAGAAAGAAATTCATCTAAAACTATATTTTCTTCATCAATATTTACTAAGTTAAATATATCCATATCATCCTTAATTTTATTAGATTTTCTTAACCTAACATCTAACCATATTTGTTCTCAAGATTCTAATATGTCATATAAGGTATCTATTATATTTGTATGATTTATATTTCAGAAAGTATTACTAAAAAAACTAAATACTCTTTTTTTGTTTCTATCTGTAATATTATGTATTTCATTTTTAAATTCTATTGAAGAAAAATCAGCACAAACAAATTTTTTATTTATATCTAGATCTTTAAGATTTTTTTGTGATAATCTCAACATTTCTTTTGATAAATCAACTCATATGAAATCAAGAGTATAATCATTGGGTAGTTTTGAATATATATTTTTTTCAACTGATGAATTTCAACATCATAAACTTACCAAAGTTATACCTTTTTCTTTAGAGAAACAATTCTTTAATCAAAATCAATATATATCAATATCTTTTGATTCATCACTCATTAAAATATCTTTATTATCTTTGTATTCATAATAAAGAGCAGCTCATTTTCATTGGTATAAAAATTTTTGTTCAAGAGTTCTATTCTTAAAACAATTAGATAAATCTGATTGAATTGTTAAGTCTGAAATAATACTGTATATAGACATAATATTAAAATTAAGATATAAATCTAGAAGATGAGACTGAGATCTTTCAGCTACTAAAATCAAAAGTTGATCATGATATAAATACAAAATAAGCAGTAAATTTTCATTTTCAAGTTGATTCTATTTTCCTAATTTCTACAGAATCAGAATCAAACCATCAATCATCAATAAGTGAGTTAAATAATTTTTTATCATTTATTTCCCAAACTACATTAGTTGAATTTTTATAAATTATATTAAAAATATCATCTGAAAAATCATGAAAACATGTATTTAATAGAGTATTTTTAAGATGTTTTAAATCTGTTATTTTATTATCTTTTAAAAATGAATTTAAATTATTTTCAGCTTCATCTAAAGATGTATTTGAACTTTTAAAATCTAATATATCAATTAATGGTAGATATATTGCCTGACTTTCAAAAGACTTTTTAATTTGTTTATTCTTTGGCATATGGGAAAGAGTAGATAGATTATGTTCTCTATCAGCTAACTTTAATATTATACATGATATATCTTTTAATCATCAGAATAATATTTTTTCTCTTTCATCTTCGAATATATAATCTTCTCATAAAAAACTTTTTTCAGTTTTTGTTACTGAATCAATTATAAATCAAATTTTACTTCAAAAGGTTTCGTAAATTTGAGACATTAATATTCAATTGCAGTCTTCTACTGTATCATGTAGAAGTCAACATATAAGCAAATCTATATTTTTATATTTATTCCATAAAGATAATCAAACTGATATCGGATGAATAATATAATCTTCTCATGATTTTCTTTTCTGTCAGTCATGTGCTTTTTTTGAAAGCATATAAGCTTTCTCTAATCTTTGTGCATCATTAATATCACTTATAGATTTAATTACTTTTTTTAGTTCATCTTCTTTTATCTTTAAGCTCATAAACTATTAAGAGTTAGTTATATTTTTATTGAATTTGTTTTTAACTATATTTTGACTATTATATGTAAATACAACTATTAATCAAACTTATAATAGATGAACTTACTAGAATTCTTTTTTATAATTTCGTGAATAATCATTTTGATTATTGCATTTGATATCGCTAGGAAACAAAAGTTTAATGCTTTACATTTCTTAGTTTTTATTGGTGTTTGATCTTGATTATTAACTTTTACTTTTTTCCCTTGAGTTTTAGATTGATTGTGAAGAATATTTTGAGTTGCCAGATGAGCTGATGTATTAGTTTATACGTCAATAGTTTTCCTTATTTATTTTGTACTTTTGTTGCTAACTAAGCATGTTGAAAATAGAGAAACAATTGCAAAGATAATTAGGCATAACTCATTAATAGAAACCGAAAAAATTTATATAAAATGAAAAGAAGTTTTTTTAATAAGAGCTTATAATGAATGAGAAGTTATTGAAAAAGTTATAAATGAGATTCTAAATAAATGATATAAAAATATACTTGTTATTAATGATTGATCTACTGATAATACTTTAGATGTGTTAAGATTATTTTGAAATAAAATTATTGTTATCTCTCATTGAATTAATAGGTGAGCATGAGCAGCATTAGAAACTTGATTTGAATATTTAAGAAAAAATTCATCAGTAGAATATATTATTACTTTTGATGCTGATTGACAACATGATATAAATGATTTAGAAAAATTCATAAATAAATTAGATAATAATAAAAGTATGTGAATAGTATTTTGATCTAGATTTATTGAAAAAACAAATACGAATGTACCTTTTGGTAGAAGGATAACTTTATTTTTATGAAAAGTATTCACTGCTGTTGTTAGTTGAATATATTTAACAGATGCACATAACGGTTATAGGGTTCTAAGATTATCAACAGTAAAAAAAATTAGACTTCATATTGATACTATGGCTTATGCTTCTGAATTAATTGAAGAAATTAAAAAAAATAAAATTGAATATTGAGAAGTTCCTGTAAATATTACTTACTCAAAATATTCTTTAAATAAATGACAATCATCTACCAATGCAATAAACATTGCATTAAGAATAATCTGGAGTAAATTTTTTAGATAAGCATATTAGAAATAATATGCTTTTTTAATTTTTATTTAATTTAATTAAATTTTAATATTACTTATTTAAAATAGATATGCTTTCTATTTAAAATATCAATAATGTTAAAGATATTTCTTACTTCATTTTTAATAATATTTCTTTTTAGTAATACTGCCTTATCAAATTTCATCATTAAGGAAATTTTCCCAAATACTATAAATGATTCTGAATTAGAATATATTGTAATAGAAAATACATCTAATAAAGAGATGAATTTAAAATGATATTCTATTTCTGATAAATCGTGAAAAAAATATGTATTTAAAGAATTTAATTTTACTTGAAATAGTAATAAAAAATATTATAGGTCCGAAACTAAAATATTATTGAATAATAGTAAAGAAGAATTATATCTTAAAAATATTGAATGAAATGTTGTAGACTCATTTATATATGATTCTACTGAAAAATGATATGTTTATTTTAAAAATTGAGAGAATATTGATTATAAAATTATATCTGTTTATGATGATTGAAAAAGTGAGGAATCAGAAATTAATCAAGAAACAAAATTAAATAAATTAATATATACTTTTCAAAACCCAACATATTTATTAGAAAAAAATTATGATATAAATTCTTTTTGAACTTGATGAATTATATATAATTGTGATAAAAATTATTCAGAATGTAAAGTTAATCTTGATCTTAGAAATAATTTCAATTGAGAGTTTAATGAAAAAGATTTTTTATGTAACATAAGTTTTTGATCATGAATTGTTACATGAGAAGAAAATAAATGTAATCCATCTACTGTACTTTTTCCTATATGAGAATTTGATATAAAATTTGAAATAATTAATAAAAAAGATAAATCTTATTATATAGAAAATAATATTGTTTTAATTAATAAAGAAGAAGAAATTGAAGAAAAAAAAGTGTTTAAATTAAATATTAAAAATGAACTTTATATTCCTAAACCTAAAATTATAATTCAATCTTGATTAGAGGAATCTTATTCAAAAGTTTATAGAAATTATTATACATGTAATAAAAAAGAGTGTTCAATTAATTTAGATTATAAATGATTGGATAGTTGAGTTGATTGTAAATGGAAATTCTATGATGGGATTCATTCTGATTGAACTGAAAAGAAGTGTAATCCTTGATATGTTAAATACTGACCATGACTTCATAAAATTAAATTATTTGTATGTGATGAAAATTATTCTAATAATTGTAATAAAAATTATATTTATGTAGAAAATAAATATATCCCTGAAAAATTAATTGCAAAAATTAATCTTCAATGAATATTATGAAAAAATAAAATGAAGATTTGAAATAACTTATACTGTATTAATTCTGAAAAGTGTTCTATTAATTTTACATGAGATAATTCAAAATGAGAAATCGTAAAATATTTATGGGATTTCTGAAATTGAGAAAAATATGAATGAAAAAATCCAAGTAATAGAACTTTTCAAGAATGAACTTATGAAATATTATTATCTATTTCTGATGAAGAATGAAATAAAAATACAGAAAAATATTCTTTGAATGTATTAGATAAAAAATTATCAAAAAATGAGGTAGAAAAAATTATATTAGATAATAAAAATATTTTTTCTCTTGATAAAAATAAAATATTATTAAATAATTTCTTTAGTAATGATTTTAAAAATCATAATAATAAATTATTATTAGATTTAATTAATTCTTTTTCACAAACAATTAGAGAAAATAAAAATAGTACTACAATATATTGAAAAACTAAGCCTAATCTTTTATTATTATTTGAAATTAATAAAGAAGTACCGATTTTATGATCTATAAAAAAAGATAAATATTTTATAAAATCTAATAATGAGTGAAAATATAGTTTGAATATAGAAAATTCTAAAATCTGAAAATATAAAATCAGTTCATTTATTATTAATGAAAACTTATGAACATTAGATTTAAATTCAAAAAAATATTTTGAAGTTAATCATATTAAAAATAAACTAAATACTAATTTAAACAAAGATATTAATAAGAATAAATTATTAGATTTACCAATAAAGTTAATAATAAATATACAATGAAAGATTTGAAAAAATAAAATAATTAATTGAAATAATATAACTTGTATATGAACATGTAGTATTAATTTTGATGCTTCAGATAGTAAATGAAATATAAATAAATTTTTATGGGATTTTTGAAATGGTGAAGAATATAGCTGAGTTAATCCTTGATACATTAAATATAAAGATTATTGATCATATATTTTAAAATTAACTTGATATGACTATCAATGAAATATACATAATAAAAATTATTATATAACTTTTATTCCTGAAATTAAAAAAAGTAAAACTAAAATTAAGAAGATTGAGTTACAAGAAGAAATAAAATTTAAAAAACTAGAAAATATAGATGAAACAAATAACATATATAGCAATGAAAAAGTTATGAATAAATATTTAACAATAATTATATTTATTCTATTAATAATCTTTTGAATTATTTTACTTAAAAGAGAAAAAATAATATAAAAAAAGAAACCTATTTAGGTTTCTTTTTTTATTTAAAATTTAAATATTTTTCTATATATTTTTGCTAGAAATAAATCTATATGTAATTTTTGTGCTATTAAATATAGAAATCATAATACTCTATATTTTTCTAACTTTATCTTAGTTATTATATAGAAAAGAAAGTTTGGTAATCTGCTTTCAGCACTTTCTTTTAATTCTTCTAAGCTAAAAGTTTTAAAAATAAAATTCTCTAAATCTTTTCTTTCTACCATAGCTTTAAATATTTTTGTTTTGCTATCTTGCTCTCAATGTTGTCTGCTTTTAACAAGGTATTTTGGAACATTAATGAATTTAAATTCTTTCATCATCCTAAACCATAAATGATAATCTTGAGTAGTTTTTAGTTCATTTTCAAAGACTCATACTTTTTCAAATGCTTCTTTTGGAATTAAAAGAGTACATCAATTCATAAATGAATTAATTAATAATTTATATAATAAACTATTTGGTTTATAAATTATATCTATTTTATTAATTTCTTTTCAAATTTCATTAACAAAAATATAATTAGAAAATGGAATTACATTTTTTTTATTTTCTAACGTAGATAAAAAATTAATTTGTTCTTCAACCTTTGTTTCAAAATATAAATCATCATGTGATAACCATGAAAAATATTCTCAAGTCATTTTTTTTATTCATAGATTTAATGCACTAGCAACTCATCAGTTTTCTTTTGGGATATATACTACTCTATCTCAAAAGTTTTTTATTACTTTTTCAGTTTCTCAATTATCATTAGATCAGTCATTGATAACTAATATTTCAATATTTTTATATGTTTGATTTAATGCACTTTCAATAGCTTCAGATACATAGTTTGCTCAGTTATATACTGGTATTATTATTGATACTTTAGGGTTATACATATTTACTTATTTATTTAAAATTAATTCCCACTTTTTATTTTGTGTTTCTAAATTATATGTTTCTATATTATTTCTAATTATTTTTTTATCAAATGATATTTTGCTTAGTTTTTCCATACCACTAATAAACAATTTTTTATTTAGATAGGGAATTAAAATTCAATTCTCATGTATTTCCATATTTATACATTTAGAAAAGTCATTATTATTTCTAATTATTTCTTTTGCTCAATATTTAAAATCATGCGTAAGTATAGGTGTGTTACAAGAAAGCGATTCAATTAATGCTCTTCAAAATCATTCATTATTACTTCAGAATAAAAAATAATCTGAATTATATAAGAATTTATAAAAATTTTTTTGAAATCAAATAAAATGTATATTTGAAATATCTTTAGCTTTTTTTATTAAATTATTTTCTTCACTTCATGTTCAAACTATAATTAAATTAAAATTTTCATTAGTTTTATTGAATTCAATAAATGAATCAATTAAAAAATCTATATTTTTAACTTTTTCTAACCTTGAAACAATAATAAATGTTTTTTTATCATATAACGATTTATATTCTCAAAGTTTTTCTGTTTTCAAAACTTCAATTTTTTCAAAGTCAATTGGGTTGTATAAAGTTTCAATATTAGTATATCATTTTTCCTTTAATTCATCACCCATTTCTTTTGAAATAGTTATTACTTTATCAGCTTTTGGGTAGAAAAAATTAAATAAATATTTGTAAACAAAAGATCATTTATTTGTATAAAATGAAAGGGAATTATGTAAAAATATATATACCTTACTTTTATTTCAAAATAGTATTTTACTTAATATATTTGAAAGATTTAGGCTATCTCAATGTGATACAGAGATATCTATTTTTTCAGTATTAGATATCCTTTTATATTTTAACGCTCTTGAAAATGTTTGATATAATAAAATTATAGGATTATAAGAATGAATTTTTTCACTTAGATTTATTATTTTATTTTTTATTCATGTTTTGTTTTCTTTATCATAAACTTGAACTAAAATATCTTCATTTTTTGAAAATGATAAAAGAGTTGAAAGAAAGTTTTCAACTCATCATATGATATTTGTTTGATAGATTATGTGAAGAACATTTTTTTTCATGATTATTATTTAATAATATGTATTTTTTTTAATAAAAAAGATGAAAAGCTTATAAAAAATTTAGCAATATTTTGATAATAATATTTTATATTTATATTTTTATACTTTAGTAATAATTTTATATTAATAATAAGTAATTTTATAATTATTTTAAAATAATTATTACTTAACATAGAATTTGTTAATTCTCTTTTATAAATGACTGTACTATTTATATTGCTTACCTTTATTCATTTTAGTATTATATTATTGAATAGTATACTATCCCATATACTTCATCATTCAATTTTTAATCAATAGTCATCAAATATTGATTTTCTAATAGTAATTCAGGGAGTTATAAATTGTGTTTTATAAAAGAATATAGATAATATATCATTATAATTAGTTTTTACGTCCCATATGAATTTATTATTTCATTTTTCATCAATTACTATTCATTTTCAACCTACCATTCAACAAGTATTATCTAAATTTAACAAATTATATTGTTTTCTGAACCTTTCTTTATCTGATATATCGTCACTTTCCATTATTGCAATATATTCTCATTGACATACTTTTAAGCAATCATTTAAATTAGCACATATTCATCTGTTTTTTTTGTTATTTATAAAAATAATTCTAGAATCTTTTTTTTCATATTTTTTTATTATATCCTTAGATCAATCAGTTGATCAATCATCAGATATAATAAACTCAAAATCTTTAAATGATTGAGAAAGTATACTAGTTATACATTGTTCTAAATATTGTGCTGTATTATATACAGGCATTATACATGATATTTTAACCATTAGTTATAAATTTGAGATATAAGTTTTAAAGTTTTTTCTATATTTTCTATACTTGTATTTTTCATTTCAATTGAACAATATCATTTATAGCCTTTTAATAAATCTATAGCTTGATAATGTAATTTTCTATGTGTGATTAAATTAAGATAGGGTTCTGATATATGAAAATGAGTAATATAAGGTACAGATTCTTTTATTATCTCTATATTTTCTTTATTTACAATTATTGTTCATAAATCTAAA
>Ga0193963_1000284_pt1 | contig 26342 bp, 23 predicted proteins | sample FB_6_MG_FD_140359 | JGI IMG/M metagenome (GOLD analysis project Ga0193963, IMG submission 140359) | Microbial mat bacterial communities from the Broadkill River, Lewes, Delaware, United States - FB_6_MG | ecosystem: Environmental > Aquatic > Freshwater > River > Microbial mats | place: USA...
AATAATAGATAATGGAAGAGGTTTAAAAGAAGAAGATTACTATAAAATATTTGAACAGGGAGTAAAATTAGAATCTTCAAGAAGTGTTTCGAATGGAAGTGGTTTTGGATTATCAATAGCAAAAAAAATAGTTGTAAAGCATAATGGAAGTATTCAAGTAGAAAGCAAACCTAATATAAAAACTATATTTACAATAATACTTAATAGAGTGGAATAATTAGCTTAATAAAACCCATCTTTTTATATATGGAAAAACGGCAGTGGAAAATCAAATCAAAATTATTTAAAATGCTAATACCTAGGTAGATGCTATAGAAAATACTGATGATTAGAGAGCTTTAAGCTGTGTTATAATTAGTAAGATTTTAAACAACGTTGTATATTTAAAGGATGGGAGAGAAAAAATGAAAAAGATTATAACTCTAATGTTAGTATTAGTTCTTGCATTTTCATTTGTAGGTTGTCAAGATAAAAAAGATGAGGAAGTTAAAGACAATACAACAGAAGTAGTAGAAGAAAAAAATGGTGAAGAGGCAAAAGCTGAAGAAGAAAGCACAAATGAAACTATAAAAGATGGAGAAATAAATGTAGTTGCAGCATTTGGAAACAGTGAAGATATTTTTGCTAAATTTACAGAAGAAACTGGAATAAAGGTTAACTTTTTAGATATGTCATCTGGTGAAGTACTTGCTCGCGTTGAGGCAGAAGGCGGAACACCAGTTGCAGATGTATGGTTTGGAGGAGGCGTTGATAGTTTTATTTCAGCTGCTGATAAAGAATTATTAGAGCCATATGTATCTGAAAATACAGAAAATGTACCTGAAAATTTTAAAGATCAAAATGGATACTGGACAGCAAATACGCTTACAGTTGTTGGATTTATTGCAAATGAAGAAGTATTAAATGATAAAGAATTACCAATTCCAACTACATGGGAAGAATTAGCAGATCCAAAATATAAAGGTGAAGTTATAATGTCAGACCCTTCAATTTCGGGAACAAATTATGGAGTTGTAAATTGTATTTTACAAAGCATGGGTGAAGATAAAGGCTGGAGTTATTTAGAATCGCTTGTTAAAAATATCGAATATTTTGGAAAACGCGGTAGTGAACCAAGCAAAAAAACTATAGCAGGAGAGTACGGCGTTGGTATTACGTATGTAGATGAAACAATTACTAAGTTAGCGGATACGTATCCAGTAAAAATTGTATTTCCAGAAGATGGAGTACCAAGTGCTCCAGGATGTACAGCAATATTTAAAAATGCAGCTAATTTAGATGCAGCAAAAATATTTGTAGATTGGGTATTTAAAACAGAAACTCAAAATTATTTAAGAGATTTAAATGGTTTAGTTATGGTTAGAAAAGATATTGAACCTTTAGAAACATTAAAAATTCCAGATGGAAAATTATTAACGGTTGATTATACTCGTTTTGGTGCCGAAAGGGATATGATTTTAGAAAAATGGAGTCAAATGCTTGAGCAATAAGAAAAAAACAAGGATGCCTCTTTTAGGCATCCATTTTTTAAGTTTAGAGAATATTTTATTATTTGTTTTACCTAGTTTATGTGTACTTCTTTTTATTTTATATCCCATAATTTCGGTTTTACAGTATGGACTAGGACAAAGCTCATTTAAAGAAATTTTCGATATTTATAATAAAATACCGAAAACATGGATAATAAATACTGTGAAAGTTGGAACTTTAAGCACTCTTTTTACTACTGTAATAGCGGTAGCCATTGCGAATTACTTAATATTTGAAAAAGGGAAATGGAGTAAAGTATTAAATAGATTTTTATTACTTACAATGATTTCTCCTCCATTTGTAAGTTCATTAGCTTACATAATGCTATATGGGAAAAGGGGTTTAATTACATTTCATTTATTTAATATAAATTGGAATCCATATGGAATTCAAGGAATAGTACTTATGCAAACCTTAAGCCATGTTGCATTATGTACATTTATGATAAAATCTGCTATGGAAAACTTTGATGAATCTCAATTTTGGGTTTCAAGAGATTTAGGAGGATCTTTTTCATATAGTTATTTTAAAATTATTTTTCCTAATATTAAATCAGGAATATTAGCGGCAATGAGTATAATTTTTGTACAATGTATTTCTGATTTTGGAACACCAATTATAATCGGTGGAAATTTTAAAGTTTTGGCAACTGAGGCATATTTAAGTATTGTTGGAAAGGGAGATTTAAAAAGTGCAACGGTTATGCTTTTACTTTTAGTTATTCCATCAATAATGGCCTATTATTTTTATAGAAAAGAAATGGATAATTATAAAACAGGAGATTTAATTAGAAATAAAAAAAGTTCTATAAAACTACATGGAATAATTAAATGGGTAGGGAGTTTTCTTATTGTTACCTATACGATTATTATGGTATTTCAATATGCGGCAATATTTGTATCTGCATTTGGAAGAATTTATAGTGGTGGGATAATATGGAACTTAGATTATATTAAAGAATTTTTTACTCAAAATAAATTTACTCCATTTATTAGAAGTATTAAATATGCTTTTATAGTTGGAGCGATATCAACATTATTAGGATTTTTATTATCTTATTATATAGAGTTTAAAAACACAAAAATTTGCAAAGGTATTGATTTTTTAGCTGTATTACCATATGTATTACCAGGACCTTTTTTTGGATTGGCATATATATTAGGGTTTAATCATAAACCAATTTTCTTGCTTGGAACAGCGTCAATAGTAGTACTAAATTGTATATTTAGACAATTAGGAATTAGCATGAGAGCTAATGCATCCGTTATGAAGCAAATTCCTAAAAATATAGAATTGGCAGCTAGGGATTTAGGAGGAAGTAGAATTAGAAGCTTATTTGAAGTGATTTTGCCACTATGTGATACAGCATTATTGGCATCCTTTATTAATAGTTTTACTGCAACTATGACAACTGTTGGAGCAATAATATTTTTAATATCACCCAAGGCAAAAGTTGCAACAACTGAAATGTTTAATGCATTGAGAGATGGAGAATATGGATTAGCAGCAGTATATGGACTTATGATTATTTGCGTAACTTTATTTGTAAATTTATTTGCAGCATTTATTCAAAAGAGGTTAAGAGATAAAAAAGAGAAGGCGGCATAGTATGTTTGTTAGAATTGATAAATTAAATAAAGAATTTGATAAAAAAGAAATTCTAAAAGGAATTGATTTTGAAATAGAAAAAGGACAATGGTTTACTTTGCTTGGGCCTAGCGGTTGTGGTAAAACAACTACTCTTAATATTATTGCAGGATTTATAAATGAAACTTCAGGCAATGTATATATAGATGGCAATGTAATTAATGAAAAACCACCAGAAAAAAGACCAACTGCAACTGTATTTCAAAATTATGCGCTTTTTCCACATATGAATGTAAAACAAAATATATCTTATGGACTTAAATTTAAAAAAGAAGTTAAGAAAAAAGATTATAAAGAAAAAATAGAAAAAGTTCTTAAAGTAGTAAATTTAGAAGGTTTTGAAAATAGGGAGATTAATACTTTAAGTGGTGGACAAAAACAGAGGGTCGCGTTAGCACGAGCATTAGTAACAGAACCTAAGTTATTATTGTTAGATGAGCCTTTTAGTAATTTAGATGCAAAACTTAGGCAAAAAATGAGAAAAGAAGTAAAACAAATACAACAAAAATTAGGAATTACAACTTTATTTGTTACCCACGATAGAGAAGAAGCTTTGAGTTTGTCTGATAAAATTGGAGTTATGAAAGAAGGCATAATTCATCAAATAGATACACCAAAACAATTATATGATAATCCTAAAGATGGGTTTATTGCAAAATTTATTGGCAATTGTAATGTGTTTTTAAAAAACAATAAAAAATATTATGCAAGACCTGAAAATATAGAAATAGCTGATAAGGGTGGAGAAAAAGCAGTTCTAATTCAAAAAAATTATATGGGTAAAAAAACTCAATTAGAAGTTAAAATGACATATGGAACTATACTTATTGATGTGGATTCAATAAAATGTGATAAATATAATATTGGAGACACGATAAATGTATTTTTGCATGAAAAAAGTATTAGTTAGAAATTTTGGTCCTATTATAAATCAATAATAGGACTTTTTTTAAAAATATGATATGCTATAAAGTATGAAAAAAGCAAATAATAAATGTAATAGGATGGGGAATAATGAGTATTTTAACGGTTAAAAACTTAAGCCATAATTTTGGTGGGAGAACAATATTTGAAAATGTTTCTTTTAGATTACTAAAGGGAGAACATATAGGATTAGTTGGTGCAAATGGAGAAGGTAAATCGACATTTATGAAAATAGTGACCCATAGATTGGAGCCAGATGAGGGCGATATAGAGTGGTCAAAAAGAGTTAGAGCTGGATATTTAGACCAACATGCTCAATTGGAGAATGGCTCTTCAATCAGAGAGGTATTAAGAACTGCTTTTAAATATTTATTTGATATTGAAAAAGAGATGAATGAATTATTTGAAAAAATGGGCGATGTTGATGAAAAAGAATTAGAGGGTATATTAGAAGAAACTGGTGTGCTTCAAGATATGTTAGAACATAACGATTTTTATTTAATTGATTCTAAAATTGAAGAAGTGGGAAGAGGTTTAGGAATTGCTGATATTGGATTAGATAAAAAAGTTGACGAATTAAGTGGTGGACAAAGAACTAAAGTATTATTGGCAAAATTATTATTGGAGAAACCAGATATTTTACTTTTAGATGAGCCTACGAACTTTTTAGATGAACAACATATTGAATGGTTAAAAAGATATTTAGTTAACTATGAAAATGCATTTATTTTAATATCACATGATATTCCATTTTTAAATAGTGTAATAAATATTGTATATAATATGGAACAAGCAGAATTAAATAGATATGTTGGAGATTATAATAATTTCTTAGCTATTAGAGAAGCTCAAAAAAGCCAAGTTGAAGCAGCTTATAAAAAACAACAAAAGGAAATAGCTGCATTAGAGGATTTTGTTGCAAGAAATAAAGCTAGAGTTTCAACTAGAAATATGGCTATGTCAAGACAGAAAAAATTAGATAAAATGGATAAAATAGAACTTCAAAGAGAAAAACCAAAACCAGTATTTAGCTTTAAAGAAGGAAGAACTTCTGGTAAGTTAATCTTTGAAACAAAGGAATTGGTTATTGGATATGATCAACCACTGTCAAAACCTTTGGATTTACTTATGGAAAGAGGACAAAAAATTGCTTTAGTAGGTGCAAATGGGTTAGGTAAAACTACATTGCTTAAAAGTCTATTAGGAGAAATAAAAGCAATATCAGGAAATGTTGAAAAAGGAGATTATCTTCAAATAGGATATTTTGAGCAGGAAATTAAAGAAGCAAATAAAAATACATGTATTGAAGATGTATGGGAAGAGTTTCCCGCTATGACTCAATATGAAATTAGAGCTGCACTGGCAAGATGTGGATTAACGACAGATCATATAGAGAGCAAAGTGTTTGTATTATCAGGAGGAGAGCAAGCAAAAGTTAGATTGTGCAAATTAATGAATAGAGAAACAAATGTACTTGTTTTAGATGAGCCAACTAACCATTTAGATGTTGATGCAAAAGACTCTCTTAAAGAAGCTCTAAGAGCATATAAAGGTAGCATTTTATTAATATGTCATGAACCAGAATTTTATAAAGATGTGGTAACAGAGGTTTGGAACTGTGAAAATTGGAGCACAAAATTATAATGGAGTGATAAAATGAATAGTTTTATTTTTACTAAAAATCCTATAATACCTGCAGTTAGGGATGAAGAAACAATTAAAGAAGCAATTGATAGTAGTTGTGAATTATTGTTTTTATTAGCTGGAGATATCTATTCATTACCTAAATATATAGATATAATTAAAAATGCAAATAAAGAAGTAGTGGTTCATGTTGATTTGATTAAAGGATTTTCAGGTGATATGGTATTTTTAAAATATTTAAAAGAAACATTAGGTGCATCTGGAATAATAACTACGAAACATCAAATGATTAGAATGGCTAAAAGTATTGATTTATTTGCAATTCAAAGAATATTTGTTTTTGACTCAGCAGCGGTTAAAGTAGCAAAGGATCATATTGAAAAATTAAAACCCGATGCTATAGAAATATTGCCTGGATTAGTGCCTAAAATTGTAAAATCATTTGCAGAAGAAATCACTTGTCCACTTATTACTGGTGGTTTTATTGAATATAAAGAAGAGGTAATTAATGCAATTAATGCAGGGGCTTTTTCGGTTACAACTTCTGAAAAAGATTTGTGGAAGAATAACACAAAGATACTTGAGCTATTAATGAAAAATTGACTCAAAAATAATATTGTAGTATAATTTAGTTAGAGTAATATGTAGGTTGGAGATTAGGAGAACTACGCATAACCCTCAGGGGTTTTTGTGTAGTTTTTTTTATTGTTTTAAGGAGGGGTTTTATGTTTGATGTATTAATAATTGGTGCAGGAATTGCAGGAACAATGATTGCTAGAATGCTTTCTAAATATAATTTATCAATAGCGATTGTAGATAAGGAAAATGATGTGGGGAATGCAACATCAATGGCAAATAGCGGAATTGTACATGGTGGTTATGATGCGGCTTATGGAACAAATAAAGGATATTTTAATGTACGAGGAAATCAAAAATTTGAGAAATTAACCGAGGAATTGGATGTGCCATTTAAAAAAACAGGATCTATGGTTTTGGCATTTTCAGATGAAGAGATGGATATTTTAAAAGAACTATATGATAATGGTTTAAAAAATGGCGTAAAAGAAATGTATTTACTTAATAAAGAAGAAGTAATAGAGAGAGAGCGAAATATTAGTGATAAAGTGATGGGAGCTTTATTATCTAAAACAGCTGGGATTGTTTCTCCATGGGAACTTGCAATTAAAGCATGTGAAAATGCGATGGAAAATGGAGCAAAATTATATTTAAATGAAACTGTTTTAGAGATTAAAGAAGGAAGCGATATATTTGAGATTGTAACAAATAATAATAAATTTACTGCAAAATGCATTGTTAATTGTGCAGGTGTATATGCGGATGAAATTCACAATATGCTTGGTAAGAATAAAAAAGAATATAAACCATCTTTTTCAATAAAGCCAAGGAAGGGACAATATTATTTATTAGATAAAGAAGCTGGCAATATTGTAAATACAGTTCTATTTCAATGTCCAACTAAAAAAGGAAAGGGCGTATTAGTAGCACCAACAGTACATGGCAATTTACTAGTTGGGCCTGACTCAGAGTTTATTTCTGATAAAGATGATTTAAAGACAACTAGAGAAGCACTTAAGTATATTAGAGAAACCGCAATTAAAAGTGTTGAAAATATACCATTTGAAGCAACTATTAGAACATTTGCTGGTATTAGAGCATCTGGTTCTACTGGTGATTTTATTATAGAGCCATCACCTTTAAATGATAATTTTATTAATGTTGCAGGATATGAATCGCCAGGACTTGCATCTATACCTGCCGTTTCTGAATATGTTGAAAAAATGGTGGTTAAGAGATTTAAAAATATTGAAGAAAATAAAAATTATAATCCTAAAAATAGAAAACATATTATACTTGAAGAATTAAATGAAAATCAAAAAATTGAATTGGTTAAAGAGAATCCTGATTATGGTCAAATTGTATGTAGATGTGAATCTATTACTGAAGGTGAAATTAAGGATGTTATTAATAGAAAAGCAGGAGCAACTACTGTAAAAGGTGTTAAAAAAAGAACTAGAGCAGGAGCAGGAAGATGTCAGGGCGGTTTTTGTGGGCCAAGAGTACTTGCAATCTTAGGAGAATGTTTGGATAAAAAAGAATCGGAAATTAATTATGATAGTAAAAATAGTTATCTTGTTAGAGATAGAGAGGAGGGAAATCCATGCGAAAAATAGATTTGGTTATTATAGGTGGAGGACCAGCAGGATTAGCAGCAGCGGTATCGGCAAAACAAAATGGAATAGAAGATATTTTGGTAGTTGAAAGAGATCATGCATTAGGCGGAATACTAAATCAATGTATTCATAATGGATTTGGACTTCATATGTTTAAAGAGCAATTGACAGGACCTGAATATGCAGAAAGATATATTGATAAATTAAATAAATTAAATATTGATTATGTATTAAATACTATGGTTTTATCAATTTCAAAGGATAAAGAAATAGTTTTATTAAGTAGAGAAAGAGGATATGAAAAAATAGAAGCTAAAGCTGTAATTTTAGCAATGGGATGCAGGGAAAGACCTAGAGGGGCATTAAATATTCCAGGAACTAGACCTGCGGGAGTATATACAGCAGGAACAGCTCAAAGATATATAAATATGGAAGGATTTATGGTTGGAAAGAAAGTTGTAATTTTGGGTTCAGGAGATATTGGATTAATTATGGCTAGAAGACTAACTCTTGAAGGTGCAGATGTAAGCTGTGTATTTGAGTTAATGCCATATTCAGGGGGATTAAAACGAAACATAGTTCAGTGTTTAGATGATTTTGAAATACCTTTAAAACTTAGTCATACAATTTTTGAAATTGTGGGTAAAGATAGAGTTGAGGGAGTATACGCAGGAGAAGTAGATGAAAATTTTAATCCTATTGAATCAACAAGAAAATTTTATCCATGTGATACAGTTTTATTTTCGGTAGGATTAATACCTGAGAATGAATTATCTAAAACTTGTGAAATAAATCTTGATAAAAGAACTAAGGGTCCATATGTAAATGGCAAGATGCAAACCAATATTGATGGAGTATTTGCATGTGGAAATGTAGTACATGTACATGATTTAGTGGATTATGTAAGTGAAGAAAGTGAAAGAGCGGGGTATTATGCTTCAAAATATATATTAGATAAAATTGACTTAAAAGCAGAAAAGATTGAAATTAAAGCAGAAAAAGATGTTTCATATACTGTACCTCAATGGATTGATAAGAATAGTAGTGAAGAAATTCCTCTACGATTTAGAGTTAGAAGAGTATTTAAAGAAGCTAAAATTATTTTAAAAACTGGGGATGAAGTATTAAAAGTAATCAATAAAAAACATCTTGCACCTGGAGAGATGGAAACTGTAAAAATAAATAATGAATTAATATCAAAAATCAAAAATATTCTTAGTGTATCGATTGAGGAGGTCTTATAATGAATAAGGAAATGACCTGCATAGTTTGTCCAGTTGGATGTAGTTTAACCGTAACTAAAAACGATAAAGATGAAATTATAGTAAGTGGTAATAAGTGCAAAAGAGGCGAAATATATGCTAAGCAAGAACTTCTTAACCCAGTTAGAGTGTTAACTTCTACTGTAAAGATTAAAAATGCAATTGTAGATAGAATTCCAGTAAAAACAGAAGGGGAAATACCTAAGGAAGTTCTATTTGAAGCAATGGAAATCATTAAAAACACTTGTTTAATAGCACCTGTGAAATGTGGTGATATTATAATTGAGAATATATGTGATTCAAATGTAAATTTGGTTGCAACTAGAAGTTTAAAAGCTATATAAAATATAAATGTATTATTAAAGATAAGAAGGTTATAGACAAATAAAATTTAATTGGCTATAGCCTTTTTTAAAGTATTTGTTTTTTGTATAAGTTATTATAAAAATAGTATATAAAGATATATAATTTTGGGGTATATTATAATTAAGAAAGCTATAAGGAGGCTAATTATGTTAGTAGATTTAATAGAAAAGGGATTTGGAAAAGATAGAGGATATAATTGCGTTCAAAAAGTATTATTTGGAACTGGTGAAATATATGATTTAAAATTGGATGAAGAAATGTTAATTCCGCTTACTAATACTTTAGGTGGAGGATTAAAAACAGGAAATAATTGTGGTGCTTTAGTTGGCGGAGTAATGGCACTTGGAAAGATTTTTCCAGATAAAGAATATCAAAAAGAAGTAGTTCTATATTTTATTGATAGCTATAAAGAGAGAATGGGTTTAATTAATTGTAAAGAGTTAAAGGATAAATATTGGACGGAAACAGAAAATTGTGACAAAATAATTATAGAAGCAGCAAGAGTTCTTCAAGAGACAATTGAAAAATTTCAAAAAAGGGAGTGTGAAAAATGATTTATGAAAAAGCTAAAATAGAAGATGCAAAAGCATTGCTTGAATTATTTAAAGCACTTAATAAGGAAGGCGCAAAAGTTAGTTTTGATTTTAACACGGATGAAGAGATGGAAAAATGGTTGCAAGATGATAGATGTTATTGGTATGTAGCTAGAGAAAGAGGAACAATTGCAGGTGTTTTTAGAGGAGTTAGAGGTAAAAAAGGAAGAGAACATGGTATAATTATGACAGCCGCAGTGGTAAAAGCGTATAGAGGTAAAAATATTGCCGAAGGTCTTACAGCACATGCATTAAATGATATTAGAAATGATAATATTAAAATCGCATATGCATATGTTTATTCTAATAATAGAGCTTCTTTAAATACTCTACTTAATTTGGGATTTCATATGGCAGGTTCTGTACCGATGCACCATTATGATGATGAAAAACAAGCATATGTGGATGATTTGATTTTATATAAGAAAATTTAAAGGGGTTTTTTTATGAAAAGTGTAACAGTTGCAAAAGCTGCAATCAGCATGGCTACTTCAGAAAGAGATGACGAGAAAATATTGTCAGAAAAATATAGAGAGATGAAGATTAAAACAGCGGCTGTAGATTTTGGCGGAAATTTAATGAATAATATTCCAAAAATGATAGAAAGAACTTTGGTTGCATCTAAAAAAATGGGATTAATTAAAGAATGTCATGTAGATGAAGGTGCGGTAGTTGGAGCAGCAAGAGAGGCTATTATGCAAATATCTGCAAAGGCAAATGGAATGAATGTAGGTGGCAAAATAGGAATTGCAAGAGGAGAAGAACATATAAGTGTGGTGATTTTCCTAAGCATTGGATTATTGCATTTAAATGAAGTGGTTATTGGTTTAGGACATAGGTCAATACCGAAATAGCAAATACAATTTTGTAATATGTTATTATTATATTGACATGTATATAAATATTCATTATAATTAAGACACTTTTTAGGGAACTAGAAAGTGTCTCTTTTAGTTAAGAGAATAAATGTAGAGTATGTAGTTAAGTAGATGAAACAAGTAGCTAATTAAAAATGTAGGATGGTAGGATGGAAGCATATTTTTAAATATGGAGCTTTCATAGGGCTTTTTTTTGTACGCAAAAATTAGTTGGATGGCTTTTTTTTATACAAAAATATCTTTTTTTCTACATCGTAATAAGAAGAAGAGGTGTAAATTTATGAAAAGATTTATAGGGGTTTTATTAATTATTTGTGTATTAGGATTTATAGGATGTACTGAAAAAAATGAAAAGACTGAGATTGGTATTATTCAAATTGTTGAACATCCAGCATTAGATGATGCAAGAGAAGGGTTTATTAAAGCATTAGAGGATAATGGCTTTGATTTAGAAAAAGTTAATATTGATTATCAAAATGCGCAAGGAGATATGACTACATCACAAACTATTTCAGAGAGATTTAAGTCAGAAAAAAAAGATTTAGTTTTAGCAATTGCAACACCTACAGCTCAAACAATGTTTAATGTATTAGAAAACTCTGATTTAGATACTAAATTGGCTATAACAGCAGTAACCGATCCAGTTGAAACGGGACTTATAAAAGAGGGTGAAAATGGAAGTGATTTTGTGTTTGGTACTTCTGACAAAACACCTATAGATAAACAAATTGATTTAATTAAAAAAATATTACCTGAAACTAAAAAAATAGGGGTTTTATATAATACTTCTGAGCAAAATTCATTGATTCAAATTGAATGGTTAGAATCTTTAGCAAAAGAAAATAATATGTCTTTAGAATTAAAAGGAGTTACAAATGTAAATGAAGTAGCACAGGCTTTAGAATCTATACTTTCAAATATAGATATTTTATATGTTCCAACTGACAATGTAATTGCATCGGCAATGCCAATACTTGCTAAAAAATGTAATGAGAAGAAAATACCGATTATAGGTTCTGAAAAAGCACATGTTGAACAAGGTGCATTGGCAACTGAAGGAATTAGCTATTTTAAATTGGGATATCAAACAGGTGAAATGGCGGTAGAAGTTTTAAAGGGCAAGGATGTTAGAGAACTTAAAATAGAAACATTAAAAGAAACTGAATGTATTATCAATAAAGAAGTTGTGGAATTGCTTGAATTATCAATACCTGATGAATTTGAAGATAAAATTGTTACATTAGACAAGGAGTGATATTGTGGAATTTTGGTTAGCGACTATTATTCAAGGACTTGTTTTTGCAATTATGGCATTAGGTGTATTTATCACTTATAAAATACTAGATTTTCCAGATTTATCAGTAGAAGGAACATTTCCATTAGGGGCGAGTATTACAGCCGCATTAATTGTAAAAGGTGTAAATCCTATAGTAAGTATTATTTTTGCATTTATAGGAGGAGCAATAGCTGGATTTTGTACGGGATTTTTAAATATTAAAATGAAAATAAGCAATTTGCTTGCAGGTATACTTGTTATGACTGGTTTATATTCTATTAATTTACGGGTTATGGGGAAGTCGAATATTCACCTTTTTGAATATAAAACAATTTTTGATGGCTTTCTTCCACCAATTGCACTTTTATTAATTATAGTTATATTAATTAAGATAGGTATGGATTTATTATTAAAAACGCAATTTGGAGTTTCATTAAAGGCGTTAGGCGATAATCCACAATTGGTAAGAAGTTTAGGTATTTCGGAAGATAAAATTAAATTTTATGGGCTTATGCTATCAAATGGATTGGTGTGTGTATCAGGAGCGATTTATGCACAGATGCAAAGTTTTTCAGACGTAGGAATGGGCGCAGGTATTATAGTTGCAGGACTTGCTTCTATAATATTTGGGATAAGTATTTTTAAAAAAATAAAATTTATGAAATTTACAACAATGGCGATATTGGGCAGTTTATTATATAGACTCTGCATAGGGGTGGCTTTAAAACTTGGCTTACCTGCAGGAGATTTAAAATTGGTTACAGTTATAATAATTAGTTTAGCCCTAGGCTTAAAAATTAATCCTAAAAAATTTAGATTAAAGAAACTTAGTTTTAATAAAAAAATAAATTTAGTTTCAAGAAGAGAAGGTGAAGTAAATGCTTAAAATTAATAATATGTCAAAGGCATTTTTAGTTAATGGAAACACTTCAAAACCTATATTTAATGAATTCAATTTAAGTGTAAATAAAGGAGATTTTATAACGATAATTGGTTCAAATGGTGCGGGAAAATCTACATTATTAAATATTATCTCAGGAACTGTAAAACAAGATTTAGGAGAGATATATTTAAATAATAGAGAAATTGGACAGCTAAAAGAACATATGCGCATGGGTGAAATAGGAAGGGTGTTTCAAGATCCACGTGCAGGAACGGCAAGCTCATTAACAATATTAGAAAATATGGCACTTGCACTTAATAAAGGGCAAAAATATGGACTTAAGTTTAATAAAACAAATAAGATTGAAGAAAAAGCAGTTGAGTTATTAAAAATACTTGATATGAATTTAGAAAATAGATTAAATGATTCTGTAGAATTATTGTCAGGAGGTCAAAGACAGGCGATGACATTATTAATGTCAGTAGCTAAAATGCCGAGATTACTTTTATTAGATGAACATACTGCGGCTTTAGATCCTAAAATATCAAATAGCATTTTAAAACTTACTGAAAAATTAATTGAAAAAAATAATATTACTGCACTTATGGTTACCCATAATTTGCAAGATGCAATTGAAATGGGAAATAGACTTATTATGTTGCATAGAGGTAAAGTTGTTTTAGATATAAAAGATGAAGAAAAGAAAAATATGACCAAAGAGAAGTTGCTAGATAGATTTAAGAATGCTGACGATATGTTTTCAGATGTAATGGTATTAAGTTAATAAGAAAGCTTATGGAAATTAAATAATAATTTTTATAAGCTTTTTTTAATGCAAAAGAATAATTAAACAATTAATTCAATATATTAATAAAAAAATTCAAAATCGTAAAAAAAATCATAAAAAATATTGACAATTAATAATTAAATTGATATTATTAAATCAGAAGTTAACATTATTAATATTTAGTTTAAAAAAGCAAAGGGGTGACCAAGGTGGAAATAAAAGAAGCATTAGAAAAAGTAAAAAATAAACAAATGACAATAGATGAAGCCGTAGAAGTGATTAATAATTATACTGTTAAAGAAAAAGAACCAATAAATAGAGGAAATGCTAGAAAAATAAAAGTGTATGTAGAAGAAGGCAATGGTAAGAGAGTAAGAATTCCAGGTGTGCCATTATGGGCAATATCCCCAATGGTTAAATTTGGATTATGGATGGGCAAAAAACAGGTTTCAAAGGAATAAAGTCAGGAAGAAATAACTGAAAGAACCGAAAGAATTCATAGAAAAATAAATGAAGCGATTGAAGAAATTGATAAATCTGATTTGTCAGATGATTTAAAAGAAGAAAAACTAGAAAAACTTAATAAAAAAAGAAAAAGAAAAATAGAAGAGCTAACAAAGCCAAATTATGAAGCTAAAAAAGGAATTGAAAAAGCACAGGAAATTGATTTTAAAGCACTTGTTAAAGAACTAAAAAAATGTGGGCCTATTACATTAGTTGAAGTAGACGGAGATGATGGCGAAAGAGTTCTTATAAGAACAATTTAGAGAGAGGAGGATATTATGAAGAAAGAAGTTTTAGGAATTTGTCCGATATGTGAAGGTGAAACAAAGGTAACTAAAATAAAGTGTCAAAGATGCGGAACTACGATAGAGGGAAGTTTTGATTTATGTAAGTTTTGTATGCTTAGCAAAGAATCAAAGTATTTTGCAGAAGTATTTATTAAAAATAGAGGTAATATAAAAGAAATTGAAAAAGAGCTTGGGATATCTTATCCAACGGTTAGAAATAAATTAGAAGAATTGATTAGAGCGTTAGGGTACGTTGTAGATGAGACTCCAAAAGTAAATAAAAAAGAAATTTTAGATAAAGTTTCAAGTGGAGATATAACAGCTGAAGAAGCAATTAAATTATTGAAATAAGTAGGAGGGAAATTATGGCTAATTTAAAAGAAGAAAGAATTCAAGTACTTAAAATGATTGAAAATGGAGTTGTATCCGCAGAACAGGGATTAGAACTAATGAATGCTTTAGATGAAAAAGAAGAACAAATTAAAATTCCATCAGGAAAACCTAAATGGATTAAAATAAGAGTTGAAGAGGGAAATGGAAATAGTAAAGTAAGAGTAAATTTACCTATTAGTTTAGTTAATTTTGGATTAAAAATGGCAGAAGGGTATATGCCAGAAGAACAAAGTAATAATTTAAAAGGAATAGATTTTGCAGCAATTGCAAAAGAAATTCAAAATGGAGCAGAAGGAAAATTGGTTGATGTTTATGATGAAGAAAGCGGAGACCATGTAACTGTAAGTGTTGATTCAGAAATTGATGATTAATTAAATGCCAGAGAATTTATTCTCTGGCATAAATTATAATTTGAAATTATTACTGTAGTTATGATATGATATAAATAATAAATTTTAGGAGAAATGCAATGGATTTGATATTTACAAATAATACATTATTAGATCGTTTACCATTTGCGCTTATTGGCGTTGCTTTTGAGTGTGTTGAAATTGGTGAAGTATGTCTATCAAATGTAAATATTTGTAAATAAGCAATGAAATGATAAGTCTTTTACTCAGGTAAGAACTTACCTGAGTTTTTTTATGTTTTAATATATAAATTTTGATTGCTTAGTTATAAATAACTGAGCAATTTTTTAATTTAAAGGAGAATAACAATGAAAAACAATTATAAGAAAAATATTAGCAGAAATTATAGGTTTGCATTTTTAAAGGATTTAGATGTGACTAGAGGGGTTTGGATGTTGTATTTAGCATCTAAAGGATTAAACTTATTTCAAATAGGTTTAATGGAAACTGTATATCATATTTCATCTTTTTTATTTGAGGTGCCAACAGGTGCAGTTGCAGATATATTTGGAAGAAAATTTAGTAGATCGCTTGGAAGAATGATAAGTATTATTAGTTTTTTATTAATGATTTATAGTAAAAATGTTTATATTTTTGCAATTGGTTTTGTTTTTACGGCGCTTAGTAATAACTTAGAATCAGGCGCAGGAGATGCATTAGTATATGACAGCCTAAAGGAAATAGATGAAGAAAATAAATATATGAAAGTAAAGGGAAGAGAAGAAGTAATCTTTCAAGTAGCAAGCGTCTTTTCATTAATGATTGGAGGTTATATTGCAAGTATGAATTATGCAAGTGTTTATAAAATTGCAATTGTAATTGCTTTAATTTCATTTATACAATCATTAACTTTTATTGAACCTACCATAGGTAAAGTAAAGAAAAGAGATTCATTGATTAGTACATTTACTGGTCAATTTAAAGGAAGCGTAGAAGTTATAAAAAATAATAAAAAAATTCTATTTTTGATATGTTTTACGGAATTATTTTCTACATTTATTACAACAGAATTTTTTTATATGCAAAATTTATTGAAAATAAAGGGATATAAAGAATGGCAAATAGGAATAGTGTTAGCTATAGGATGTTTATTTGCTGGAATTGGTGCAGCGAAAACACATAAAATTGAAAAAAAATTAAAAGAAAAGGGAATATTAATATCAATGTCTTTGTTAGTGACAATTGGACTATGGGGTATGAGTATTAATGGCTTTGAACAGTATGCATTTATTATAGTATCAATTGCTGATAGTATTTTATTTGTTGCAATTAGCGATTATTTAAATAAATTGATACCCAGTGATAAAAGAGCGACAATCTTGTCAATTCAAAGCATGGTATTTAGTGTTTTTATGATTTTATTATTCCCATTAGTGGGGAAAATAGGAGATGTTTATGGACTTAATATTTCGTTTTTAATTATTGCTATTATTTCAACTATAATAGTTTTAGCTATTATAAAGACATTATTAGGAAAAAGTAAGGAAGTGGAATAATGATAGATATTACAGTTAAAAATATTGAAAAAAAGTTTTTTACAGAAAAAATATTAGAAGATGTATCGTTAGAATTAAAATCAGGTGAAAGAGTAGGTCTTTTGGGTGAAAATGGAACTGGAAAGACAACAATTTTTAAAATAATTATGGGAATTGAAACAATTGATGCAGGTCAGGTTTTTATAAGAAAGAATATTAAGATAGGTATTCTTTGGCAAATGCCATTAGATTATGGCTCTTTAACGGTTGAAGCTGTATTATTGAATGCATTTAAAGACGTAGAATCAATAAAGAAGAAACTTAAAAATATAGAAAAGGAAATGGAAGATAAGGGTCAGTTAGATGATGTTTTATTAAAAAAATATGGAGAATTACAGACTAAGTATGAAGTGTTGGGAGGATATGATGTAGAGGAAAAAATGTCAAAAATATGTTCTGGTTTGGGATTTAGTGAGGAATTACTAAAGAGAGAATATTATAAGTTAAGTGGTGGCGAAAAAAGTAGAGTTGAACTAGGTAAAATTCTCTTAGAAGAACCAGAAGTACTTTTATTAGATGAACCTACAAATCATTTAGATATTGAAACAACGGAATGGTTGGAAAATTATATAAGTAATTTTAAAGGTGGAGTTTTAATTATTTCACATGATAGATATTTTTTAGATAAGGTAGTAACTAAAATATTTGAGATAAAGAATAAAAAAATTGAAATATATCATGGAAATTATAGTGATTATATTAATGAGAGAGAAATAAGACATGAAAATATGCTAAAAATGTATAATCAGCAAAAAAGAAAAATTAAACAATTAGAAGCAGCTGCAAAAAGATTTAGAGAATGGGGTTCTAGAGCGGATAATGAAGATATGTTTGTAAAAGCTAAAGCTGTTGAAAGAAGAATTGAAAAAATGGATAAAATAGATAAGCCTATTTTAGATACAAAATCAATTTCAGTAGATTTTAAAAAAGAGGAACGATCAGGTAAAGATGTTTTGAGGATTAAAGATTATAATCTATCTATTGAAAATAAGATATTAGTAAATAATATTGAACTTAAAATTATTTATGGAGAAAGAGCCGTTTTACTTGGAGGAAATGGAACTGGTAAAAGTACATTAATTAAAGAAATAATAAAATCTAATTTAAATGAAAATGATTATATTAAAGTGGGCTCAAGAGTTAAAATTGGATATATGGAACAAGACATTAAATTTAGCGAGAATAAGCAATCTATAATAGATACTTTAAGAAAAAGTCATCCAATGCCAGAGGGAGATGCTCGTGGATATTTGGCTAAGTTTAAGTTTTTTAGTGATGATGTATTTAAAAATGTTGATAAGTTAAGTGGTGGCGAAAAAGTTAGATTAAAATTAGCTATTCTTATGAAAGAAGATATAAATTTTCTTATTTTAGATGAACCGACAAATCATATTGATATAAAAACAAGAGAAATACTAGAAGATGCTTTAAAAGAATTTAGAGGAAGTTTACTATTTATATCGCATGATAGATTTTTTATTAATAAATTGGCAAATAAAATCATAGAAATTGAAAATAAAGAAATAAAAATTTATAAAGGAAATTATCAATATTATCAAAATCAAAAGATTAAAGAAAGGGATATAAAAGAAACTATTAGTCAAAAAAATATTAAAAAACCTATTGTAAAAAATATAAACAAATCTAAACCTAATAATAAATTTAAGAAAAAATTTTTAGAAGAAGAGATAGAACAAATCGAAAAACAATTAGAGTTGCTTCAAGAAGAAATTAAAGTTAATCAATCTAATTATCAAAATTTAGTGGGATTAGTTCAGGAAGAAAAGTCATTAGAACTTAAACTAGAACAAAAAATGGATGAATGGATAGAAATTGAATAAATTATTTTAGCAAATGTTAAGTGTAACAATAGATTTACAATATGTAATATTATAACAAAACATTTGATATTAAGATTATAATTGAAGCAAGGAGGGGAAACAAATGAAAAAGAAATTATTAATGTTTTTATTTATTATAATTGCAATATCTATAATTGGATGTGGAGAAAAAGAAGTTGAAATTGAAAAAGTAGATAATTCTATTACAAATGAAACGGTAGGAGAAAATACAAATGAGGAAATCAGTGCCAAATTACTAGCAGATAACAATACAAATTATGGCATTTCAAAAGATACAAGTTTTGTATTTGAAGTTAAAAATCAGCCAATTACAAAGGAATATTTAGCTAAAAATCTTGTGTTTAATGAAGATATTTCATTTGATGTAGAGGCTATCGAAAGAAATGAGTTTAAAATTATTCCTAAAAATCCACTTAAGAACAATACTATTGTTAAGGCAGTGTATAAAGATATGGATAAGAATGAATATGAGTGGGCATTTCAAGTAGAAAAGCAATTTAATGTACAAAGTTCTATACCTAGAGATATGGCAACGGAAGTTCCAATTAATGCTGGAATTGAAATTGAATTTTCAAAAGGAGAATTAGGAAACATAGAGGAAAATTTCAAAATAGAACCTAAAACAGAAGGAAAGTTTGAAGTTAATGAAAATAGAGTAGTATTTATTCCAAATTCATTAAAGGCTAATACTACATATACGATAACAATTGATAAAAGTTTTTCAAGACTTAAGCAAACAGAAAAATTAAATAAAGATTTTTCAATTAAATTTAAAACTTCTAATAAGGAAGCTGGGAAAAGGGCATTTGAATTATCTTTTGATAAAAGATTATATCATATACTATCAGATCAAAATCCATTTATAAGTGTTAGATCAAATTATAAAAACTTTAGTAAAGGTTCAAAAATAAACGTATCTCTATTTGAATACAATGATACTAAAACATTTATTGAAAGTATGAAAAAGTTTGATGAAGAATCAATTGATTACTGGGATGAAAGATTTACCTCTCAAAAGAGAATTAACACAGAAGAAATGGCAAAAATTATAGAGTTTGATACTGATATTATAGAAAATGAAAGAGATTATTATTATGGTGATTATGTTGTATTTCCTGATAAACTTAAAGAAGGAATGTATTTAGTTGAGATTAAAAAGGATGAGAAAATTTTTCAAACACATTTAGAAATAAATTCAGCTAGTTATTATACAAGTTTAGCTAATAATGGAATCTTTGCATGGGGAAATGATTTAAAAACTAAAAAGCCTATAAAAAATGCAGAGTTAAATATTTATGAAGAAAATATAAATGAAAAATGTGATAAAGACGGTATATTTTTTGCTGAAATGGATAATTCAAAATATGATAATTCAGCAAAATATATATACTTTAAAAGTGATTCAAAAATTGACTATGTAAGTGTCTTAGAGCCAAATTATATGAGTTTTTATTATTATAATGGAAGTAATAACGAGGCTAGTAAATATTGGTCATATTTATCAACCGATAGAGCGCTTTATTTAAAAGAAGATAAGATTAATGTATTTGGAGTATTAAAAAATAGAGATAATAAAGAAATTAAAGAAAAAGTATATTTAAAGGTAGGAAAGTATTATTCTCATGGAGAAGAAGATTTTATTATTACTAAAGAAATTAGTATTAATAAATACAATGCATTTGAAACTTCAATAAATCTTGAATCTTTTAATTCTGGATATTACAATATTTACTTATTTGTTGGTGAAAATGTAGTTGAACAAGAACACATCGAGGTTAGACAATTTGAAAAACCGATGTATGATATTAAAATATCTACAGATAAAAAGTTTCTATTTGAAAATGAGTCTTTAAATATGAATATTAGTTGTAATTATTATGAAGGCAGAGGCGTTTCAAATTTAAATATGCAATATGCTTATTATTATGGAGATAATAATTTTTCTAATAAATTTAAATTAAATAAAAATGGGAAAGCAGAAGTTTTTATAGATGAAATAGGTAAAAATGATAATAATACATTTAGACCTAGATATGTTGATATTCAAGTATTTAGTGATGATATAGAAAATACATCAGCCGATAATTATGAGAATATATTTGTTTTTCCAAGAAATCGAATGATTACATCAAAAATAATTGAAAGTGATGAAAAAATAAATGAAATTGAGCTGCAAATTGAGACAAATGAAATAGATATAAGTAAACTTTCGGATTCAAATATAAGATATTGGATAGAAGAAGATGACTACAGGGGAGAAAAAACAAATCAAGAAGTTGATATTGCAGTAGAAAAATATAAATGGACTAAGATAGAAGTAGGAACGATTTATGATCCTATTCAAAAGATTACTACACCTAAATATGAGTATGATGAAGTATTAGTCGGTGTAGATAATATTAAGGCTCAAACAATAAATGGGATTGCAAATGTTAAATTAGAATTAGAAGATGAGCATTATTATAAAATTATATGTAAAACTAAAGACACTAAGGATAGGGTTGTTGAAATTTCTCAATATTATCATTATGGCATTCGTAGATATAATGAACAAGATTATTATGAATTCGAATGGGATAAAGATTATGATTTAAAAGTTAATGAAAAAAGAAAATATTACGTTTTAAAGAACGATAAGAAAATGCAGTTAGAGGAAAATCAAAGAATAATATATTTAGAACTTCAAAATGGAATAAAACATTATATGGTAAGTGATGAGGCTTTATATGATTTTAATTTTAAAGAAGAAGATATACCTAATGTATTTATTCAATGCGTTATATTTGATGGATATGAATATAAATCCGTTTATCCAACAAATATTAGGTATGATTATTCTGATGAAGAAATAAATGTGGTTTTAAAAACCGATAAAGAAAAATATAAACCTGGAGAAAATGTAGAAATTGAAATTTTTGCAAAAGATTTATTTGGGAAACCAGTGGAGGGATATGTTAATATTTCAATTGTTGATGAAGCATTATTTGCTATTGCGCCAAAAGAAAATCATTTATTAGAAGACTTATATAAGTCAGTATTTTCAACTGGAGTTATGGCAGAAGACTTTGGGTTAGAAAGTAGCGACAAAGGTATGGCAGCAGAAGGCGGTGGCGAAGGTGGTAATGATTTTATAAGAAGTGAATTTGAAAACACCGCTTACTTTGGCAATGTGATTACAAATAAAGATGGGTATGCAAAATGCAAAGTAAAACTTCCAGATAATATAACCGCTTGGAGGATTAGTACTCAAATAATTACTAAAGATTTAAAAGGAAATTCAATTAAAACTATTAAAAGGGTAGGATTACCGTATTTTATTGAGGTAATTAGTGAAGATAATTATTTAGAAGGAGATAAACCAAGTATTACTGTTAAATCCGTTAATAATATAGAAGATAAAAATACCAATGTAGATTATACATTTAAATTATTAAAGGATAAAAAAGAAGTAGTTAATTTGTCTAAAACTATAAAGGTTGAGGATTATGTGAATTTTGATTTGCCAAAACTAGAAAAGGGTGAATATGAAATTTCAGTTACAGGTAAATATGGCAATAATAAAGATGGAATATTAAAGAACTTTGAAGTTGTGGATAGTATGCTTAAAGTTGATCAAATTATAAAAACTAAACTGGATGAAAATACAAAGCTTCAAAATAACGGAATGCAGACACTTAAATTTATGAATGAAAATAGTAGTATTGCTTATAGAATTATTTCAAGTTACTTAAATGAATATGGAGATAGAGTTGAACAAAAAGTTTCTCAAAATATTGCAAATGATTGGTTAGAATACTATTATAATGAATCAAGAAGAAATGAAAATATAGATATTTCTTTATATCAGTTATATTCGGGTGGCATTTGCGTAGTTAAACATGGAGATGAAGATATTGAAGTTAGTTCAAAATTATCTGTATTAGATGAAAATCAATTTGATTTAAAAAATCTTGAAATATATTTATCGCAAGCAAAAAAAGAAGAATTAACAGATGATGCTATAGCCGCTATTTTATGGGCGCAAGCTGTAAAAGGAAAACCTGTATTATTAGATATGAAAAATCTTTTAGAAAATACATCATCAGATAAGGCTAAATTATATTTAGGACTTGGTCTAAAATCAATTGGAGATAAAAGTAGTGCTATTGAAGTATATGATGAATTTAGGAGAAGTAAAACTAATAATATTGGAAACTTAAAATATATAAATGCAGATTTGAGTGACGATAAATCTAAAAAAAGTATACTTATGGCAATTTTGGGTGTGATGCTAGAAAAAGAAGATGCTTTAGATTATTATGATTATGCAAATAGGAATACACCAAAAGAAGATCTGATTTCTATAGAAATGCTGTTACTAGCAAAAGAACTTTTAAATAGAAATGAACAGGCATATTTTGAATATAGTGTAGGAGATGAGTTTGAAAAAATTGAGTTAAATAACTATAAACCATTTGTTACAACTATTTTAGAAAATCAAGTAAGTAAATTTAAGGTAAGGAATGTCCAAAATGTTGTTATGATTGAGGAAAGTCAAGTTAATTTAAGTGATTTAGCTGTTGATGATAAAATAATAGAAATTGAAAGACGTTATTATAATGAAAGTAATCAAGAAGTAAAAACATTTAAACAAGGAGAGATTATAAGAGTTGTTTTAGAACCTAAATTTAAAAAAGATGCTGAGCTTGGAAATTATGTCGTAATTGATAGAATTCCTTTTGGATGTGAATTTTCATATAAAAGAGATAATTCAAAATATAGTTATCAGAATGATAAAAGGACAAGAGTATTCTATTTTAATTATGGTGATGAAGTTAATAAAACAATTACTTATTATTTTAAAGCAATTTCACCAGGAGAATATAGGTGTGAGCCAGCAGTTATTCAAAAAAAATATATACAGTTATTTGGAAAATCTAATGAAACTAATATAGTAATAGAGGAATAAAATGAAAATACTATTTTTTATACTTATGTGTATAAATATGGGAAAGTTTAATGTAGACAATTTGATGTATTCTTATGATAATTTAATACAAAATAAATTTTACAACACTGATTATAGATTTGACTTTAATGAAGAATATCAAATACCAATAGAAAATGTAGTTGCAGGCATTGTGCCTCATCATATATTAGCAGAAGAAATGATTGATAAATTTTTTAAAACCATTTCTAAAAAAGATATGGATTGCTTAGTTTTATTAAGTCCCAATCATACAAATTGCGGAAGATATAAAATATACACATCAAATAAAGATTGGGATACAGGAGTGGGAGTATTAAAAAGTGATAATAAAACAATAGAAAAATTATCTTTTAATAAGTTGATTTCTGTGGACAATAATATTTTACAAAATGAACATGGAATAGGAACACTGCTACCATATATTAAATACTATATGCCAAATGTAAAAATTGTTCCCATTATAATATCTTCAAATTTAGAAAGAGAAGAGTTTGCTAGATTTAAAGATTTATTATGGGAAAGTTTGGAGAGTAAAAACACAGTAGTGGTGGGTTCGGTTGATTTTTCGCATTATTTATCTTGCGAACAGGCATTATTAAAAGATTTGGAAATGAAGAAAATAATTGAAAATGAAAATTTATTTAAGATAGAACGTCTTAATAGTGATTATTTAGATTCACCTTATGTTTTATTAGAAATATTGGATTTTAAAAAAAGAAAAAATGCAAATAAATGTTTTTGGTTAGAACATAAAAATGCACAAGATTATTTAAAAAATAAAGTTAATGAAACAACAACCTATAGAACTTTTGTTTTTTCAAAATAGAATTATTTAAAAGCAATTAATGATGAAATAAGTCGTTAATTGTTTTTTTATCTATTTAAATAAGTATAAAAAGTATATGTATAAAAAATATCTTAACAAATAATGAAATAGGCTTAAAATCAAAAATAATATGGTAAAATAATTTTAAAATAAAGATGCAGGAGCTGAAAATATGAATGAAAATATTGTATCTATTAAAAATCTAAAAGTAAAATATGGAGATAATAGTGAATATACATTAAAGGGAATTGATTTAGATGTAAAACCAGGCCAAATTGTAGGTTATATTGGACCTAATGGAGCTGGTAAAAGTACTACTGTAAAAGTTTTATTAGGATTGCTTCCAAATTATGAAGGGGATGTATTTCTTTTTGGAAAAAGTATAAAAGAAGATAAAATAGAATATAAAAAAAGGATAGGTTATGTACCTGAAACGGCAGAAATATACGAAAATTTAACGGCGTGTGAATATTTATCTTTTTTAGGAGATATTTATGGATTAGATAGCGAAAAAATACATGATAAAGCAAAAAAATTATTAGCTTTATTTAATATTGACTCTTATTATAATACTAGAATTGATGCATATTCAAAGGGAATGAAACAAAAATTATTAATTGTTTCAAGTTTAATTCATAATCCGGATTTATTGTTTTTTGATGAACCATTAAGTGGATTAGATGCTAATAGTGTAATGATATTTAAAGAAATACTTGACTCATTGGCTAAAAAGGGTAAGACTGTATTTTATTCATCACATATAATGGATGTAGTTGAAAAAATAAGCGATAGAATATTGTTAATAAGCGATGGAATTGTTATTGCAGATGGAACATTTGAAGAACTTAAAAATAGAAGTCATGAAGGATCTTTAGAAGAAATATTTAATCAATTGACAGGCTTTGATTCACATAAAGAAATAGCAGATGAATTTGTCTCCATAATAGAGGAGGTATAAAATGAAAGAGTTTTTTTCACTTAAAATATTAGATAAATTTAAGCCTGTTTTTAGTAAAATGGGTGTTAATTACGAAATGATGAGAAAAATATTATCATTAAAATTAACATTAGATGAAAGAAGAACTCCTGCAGTAATATCAAATAATAGGAAAAGCAAAAAGGATCAAAGTTTATTGAAAAAATCTATTTTATCATATGGTTTTATAGGAATTATGGCAATGATTTTTATTATAATGCCATTTCCATATATGATAAAAATGAGTTTATGTTTTGGAATTTTAATATTTATGTTAATGATGTCAATAATATCTGATTTTGCAAGCGTTTTATTAGATGTGGAAAGTAGGCAGATATTGCTTACAAAACCAATAGATGAGCAAACCTTTAGCGCAGCTAAAATAATGCATATATTCATATATATGGCGACTATTACAATAGTTATGTCAGCGCCATCTTTGATTGCGGGTACAATAAAGAGTGGAATAGGATATCTTATAATATTTGTGATTCAGATGATTTTATTAGATGAATTGGTTATATTTTTAACAACATTTCTATATGGATTTATTTTAAAAAAATTTGATGGTGAAAAACTTAAAGATATAATTAATTAC
>Ga0193963_1000286_pt1 | contig 26305 bp, 20 predicted proteins | sample FB_6_MG_FD_140359 | JGI IMG/M metagenome (GOLD analysis project Ga0193963, IMG submission 140359) | Microbial mat bacterial communities from the Broadkill River, Lewes, Delaware, United States - FB_6_MG | ecosystem: Environmental > Aquatic > Freshwater > River > Microbial mats | place: USA...
GGGTCTACAAAAATAGAATCAAAATTATAAGATTTTAAATTGATATCTTTGAGTCTTCGAAACTCTCTTTTTTCTTGAAGTGCTTCAACAAACTCTTCGGCACTCATTCTTATAAAGTCAATATTTGTAATATCATTTAACTTACAGTTCGTTTTTGCAGAGTTTATTGATGTTTTTGAAATTTCAGTTGCTAGTACTTTTTTAAACATTTTACTCAATGGAATTGTAAAATTGCCTCCCCCACAGTAAAGTTCACATAAGTCATTTTCACTTTTTTTAATATTGTTTAATACCCACTCAATCATTTTTATATTTACTTTAGAATTTGGTTGTGTAAATCCACCTTCTTTATACTGAAAATGAAAAGGCTGATTATTTATTATAAGTGTCTCATTTATGTAATCATTTGTTAAAATGACTTTTTGTTTTCTACTTCTTCCGATTATTTTTATATCTAATTCTTTTTCAAGTTCTTGGGCTAGGTTATTCCAGTTTTCTTCTAGCTTTTTATGATAAATTAGTGTTACTAGCATATCATTAGTAGTAGAATTTAAAAATTCAATTGAAAAAAGTTTATATTTTAGAATTTCATTTTCTACTATTCTTTTTAAAAGTTTTGGCATGATTTCTTTTATATGCGATGTTACAATTTCACAAGAATCTATTTCAACTGCATTTTTATCATATCCATTCATTGCGTAGGAAGTTGTCGGTTTTTCTTCATTATCAAAATTTTTCCAGATTCTAAACTCAGCTCTATTTCTAAAGTTTTGTTCCTCACTTTTTATAACATCAAAATCTATATCTGTGAAGTTTGAAAATCTATCTTTCTCTCTATGTAATTTATAATCTAATTGTTCTTCATAATTCATTTCATGTAAAGTACAGCTTGCACACTTACCAAAATATTCACAGTTCATTTATTTCCTTATCAATTTTTTTCATAACACTATTAATCTCTTTATATTTAAATATTTTTAAACTATCATACCAAAGTGAGATACAATCTTTATTTTCCCAACGCCAGTCAAATTGCATTTTATTACTTAAAATAAAACCTTTCTTTCCTAGTGCACCAGTTAAGTGAGCAACAGCCGTATCGACACTGATTATTAAATCTAATGCACTGATCGCAACAGCTGTATCATAGAAATCTTTGAAGTCTCTGCCTATATTTTTAATATTTGTATAATTTATTAGGTCTTCATTATTTTCAATTTGCAGAGAGTAAAAATTTCTTTTTTCATCAAATAAAATTTCAAAATCATTAAGTTCTAATGATTTAATCTCCTTTAAATCACTTGTTTTAGAACCACTCCAAACCAAACCAATATTTAGTTTGTTTTCATCTAAAAACGTGTCTTTAAATTTAATTATGTCATTTTCTTCAACTTTTAGATATTTTTCTGGAAGAGTTTCATAGATATTAAAAAAATGTGGAATACTCATGCTAGGAATCATAAAATCATAGTTTTTAGTAGTTTTAATTTCTTTTTCAAATTTAATTTTTGGGAAATTAAATGAAAATAATTTATTTAAACTATTTTGTATTCCATAAGAAATATCATTAGATTCTATATTGTTTAAAAATCTTGCAAATTGAATATTGTCTCCAAAGCCTTGTTCATGATAGACTAACAAAGATTTATTTTTTAATGGTTTCCTTTGATATTTTTTAAAAGGAAGATAATCGTAGTTATTTTTTTGTATATCAAGTTTTTTCCTATATTCAAAATGTTTATAGGCTTTTTTGTAGTTTTTTTCTATAAAATAGATATATGCTAAATCGAAATTTGCCTCAGGGTTCTCTTTATTTTGAATTAGTAGTTTTTGTAAAGTTTGTTTTGTCTTTTCTAAATCCATTTTAGATTTATAGACATTTACTAAACATAAGTAGGCATCTTCACACTTTGAATCAATATCTAATGCTTCTTCTGCAAAACTAATTGCAAGTGTTTCTTCCTCAAGTCTTATATAGGCAGCTGAAATATTTGAATAAATAATTGCAAAAGATTTTTTATATTTTAATGCTTCTTTCCATATGTTAATTGCATCTTCAAACATTTCTGCTTGAAATAGAACATTGCCTAGCATATAATAAGCTTCTACGAAGTCATTTTTTATATTTAAAGCAGCAATAAAAAATTGCTTTGCACTTTCTAAATCATTTTTGTTAAAAAAAATATTTCCTAATAAGTTCCATGTGTGATAATGGTTTTTATCTATATCGATAATTTGAGTACATATTTTAGTTGAATCATCATATTTTTGTTGATTGAAAAAAGCTAAAGCCTTATTGTATTCTTCATTAATATCCAAAAAAATCCTTATTTTTTGTAAATGTCATTTATTTAATCTGATATTATATTCTATTTACTATAATACGCCCATGAAAGATAATTGGCAACAACAACTACAAACCTTATTAAATTGTGATTTGAAATCACTTTTCCCTTTAGCAAGAAGTTTAAATAGAAAACTTAAATTTTTTGTAGGCCCTACAAATTCTGGTAAAACTTATAATGCAGTCAAGGAACTGAAAGAATCAAATAGCGGATTATATTTAGCCCCTTTAAGACTTTTAGCTCTAGAAGGTTATGAAGATTTAAAAGAAGAAAAGATTGATGTTTCTTTAATAACTGGGGAAGAACAAATTATAAATGAAGATGCTGCACATGTTTGTTCTACTATTGAGATGATTGATTTTAATCTTGATGTAGATGTAGCTGTGATTGATGAAGTTCAGATGTTAGATGACACGGAACGTGGCTGGGCTTGGGTAAATGCAATTATTGGATGTCCGGCTAAAACTATAATTATGACAGGAAGTGTAAATGCTTTAGAATCTATTAGAAAAATAGCTTCTTATCTAGGTGAAGAACTGGAAGTTGTTAAACACAAAAGAAAAACTCCTTTAAAAGTTCTTCCAAGACATACTGCATTAGATCATCTTGAAAGTGGAACTGCTTTAATCGCTTTTTCAAGAAAAGATGTTTTGAAATTAAAGCAAAAACTACAAAAAAAGTATAAAGTTTCTGTGATATATGGAAATTTATCTCCTGAGGTTAGAAGAGATGAAGCTCGAAGATTTAGACATAAAAAAAGCGAGATATTAATTGCAACAGATGCTATTGCTATGGGTTTAAATCTACCTATTAAAACAATACTTTTTACTACAGATACAAAATTTGATGGTGTTAGTAGAAGAAAAATTAATGTAAATGAAATAGTACAAATTGCAGGAAGGGCAGGACGATATAAATTATTTGATGCAGGCTTCCTGGGTGCAACAAGACGAGATGTGCTAGAACATATTCAAGAAGAGTTCGAAAAACCTGTACGTACTATAAAACCGCCATTCTCAGTTAAAATAAATAATGAACAACTAGAATCTTTAGCAAGCCATATAAAAACTAATTCGTTAACAAAAGTTTTGAAATTTTTTAAAGATAATATGACTTTTGATGGACCTTTTATTGCATCTAATATTTCTTCTTTAATTGAAGCCGCAAGAATAGTAGATAAAAGAGATAATTTAGATTTAGAATCAAAGTATCTATTAGCCCAAGCTCCAATAACAACAAAATCAAATATAATTCTTCAGGCTTATGAAGCTTATATTGCAGCTGTTATTAAGAGTAGAATTTGTAGATATAAGCCTTCTATAACACTGCCAAAAAAAGCGATTACTCAAAAAGATTTACTTCTTGTAGAAGATGAAGTTAAAAAAATATCATTATACCTATGGCTTTCATATAAATTTCCGGAATTATTTCCTGATTATGAAAAAGCTGTAATTTTAAGAAATAGTTTTAATTCATTTATAGAAAAATCTTTAAAATTAAATTTAAAACTGAATGAAGACGAAAGACCAAAACGTTATTCTAAGCCATATAGAAGAAACAGAAGACGTTAATTAACAAAGATTTAGATACAATATAATTACTTACGTAAATTTAGAGGATTATTTATATGTTAGGTATGTTCAAAACTGATGGCGCTGAGGCTTTACATAAAGAACTCATGAAAAACTATATTGATGAAAAGAAAATTCAAGAGTTAATAGATAGTGGTGTAAATATAAATAGAAGAGATGCAAAAGGACGAACACTTTTATTCGAACTATCCTCTAAAAGAAGAATAGAATCTATTAAAATCTTAATCAGAAATGGTATTGAAATTAATGCAGAAGATAATTATGGTAAAACTGTTTTATCTGAGGCTGTAGATAAAATCGATGGAATGATGATAAGATTTCTACTTGAAAATGGAGCTTCTGTAAATCATATAAACTCTTCAGGAAGAACAGTCCTTCATGATGCTGCTTTAGAAGAAAATGAAAAAGTTTTTCAAATTCTTATGTCAAAAGAACCTGATTTAACTTTAACTGACCATTATGGTAAAACTGTTTTATTTGATGCAGTTGAGGGTGGTAATATTTCCATCATAAAAGAAATCATAAATAACACAGATGATATTAACATTGTGGATAATAATGGACAAAGTGTATTATTTTATTCTGTTTTAAAAGAAAATGATTTAGTTACGAAATTTTTGATTTCAAACGGAATTGATGTAAATATTTTAGATAAGAAAAGACAAAATGCTCTATTTAATGCTTTAGTATTAGGCTCAAATAATATTTTAACAATAGAACTACTTTTAGAAAAGGGTATTAAATTAAATGTTAAAGATTATGCTGAGAAGACTGTACTTGATGAAATTCTAAAAATTTTAGCAATTGTAAAATCTTCTAATGAAAAACTTGAAGGAAAATACCGACTTGTAAATCCTGAAAGAAATTATTTAAAATTAACAGGTCTTTTGATTGATAATGGACTTGCAATAGATAGGACAGATTTAGAAGGTAAAACTGTATTATACAAAGAAGTAGAAAGAGAAAATTACGACACGATAGATTTTTTAATTGCTTCAGGTGCTGATGTTAATACCCAAGATAAAGATGGTAAAACTGTTCTTTTTGATGCCGTTTTAAAGGGCCCATCAAATATGGAGATGATTGATCATCTTATCTCAAAAGGTGCAGATATTGATCATCGAGACTACAATGAACGAACAATTGTAGATGACTTAGCAGAGGCAGTTTTAATAACTCAAAACAATAAAAAACCAAGTTCAAAGAGATTTCTTGATTTAATAGATAATGAAGATTATTTTGCGTTATTAAAAAAGATTTTAATTTTTAAACCAAAGTTTAATTTTCCAAAGAAAAATGGAAGAACAGTTATTTTCGATTTAGTGATAGAAAATAATATTGAATTAATAAAAATGGTAGTTAATGCAGGTGCAGATTTAAATATCGTAGACAATGATAAAAATACGCCATTATCTTATATGATTGATGATGGGTTGGAAATAACTCACCAAAAAGATAAAGAATATTTTCTTGAAAGACTAGTATTTTTATTAAAGTTTAGAATTGATGTAAATACTGTTGATAAAGATGGACGAACAGTCTTCCATAAATCTGTTATGGCAAATGATTTAGAAGTTGTAGAAAAACTTTTAACGAAAAAAACTAATTTAGATATAAAAGATAAACAAGGAAGAACTGCTCTTCATCATACTCAATGGAAGGGTAATTATAAAATAGCAAGACTTCTTATTGCAGCAGGGGCAAATATAAATGAATCAGATTATGCAGGATTTACAATATTAAACTATGCGGCAATTTTAGGACATACAAAATTAGTAGTAGTTCTGATTTTATCTGGCGTTCTTATGTATAACAGAAATAAAAAAAGCAAATCAGTAGCGAGCTTTTTTAAAGAAAGAGAAAAAAACCTAGATACGCTACTTAATGCAAATATAACTGATAGTAAAATGAGAAAAGCTATTGAAGAAGTTATAGAAAATTTAAAAAATGAAATAAAAGAAACTTTAGAAGGATAATTATAAATGTTTAACAAGTCGATCATTATATTAGCTGCCGGTGCTGGTACTAGAATGAAATCAAAAGTACCAAAAGTATTACATAAAATTTCTGGTAAAGCGATGTTATACTATTCAATAAAAGAAGCATTAGAACTAAGTGATGATGTTACTGTTGTACTTTTTCATCAAGCTTCAAAAGTAAAAGCTGAAATGGAAAAATATTTTACAGGTATAAATTATATAATTCAAGACCATGAAAACTATCCTGGAACTGGTGGCGCAGTTATGGGAATTACTCCTAAATATGATCAAGTATTAGTTTTAAATGGTGATATGCCTTTAATTCAATCAAGCGAACTTAAAAAGTTTGATTTAGACGCAACTATTGTTATGTCAGTTCTTGAGCTAGAAAGTGCAGATGGATATGGAAGAGTAATTATTGAAAATGGTTCAGTAAAAAAGATTGTAGAACAAAAAGATGCTAATGAAAATGAATTAGCTGTTACAACTGCAAATGCTGGAATCTATCAATTCGACACGAGGTTTTTATTAGAAAATCTTCCAAAACTTTCAAATGATAATGCGCAAGCAGAATATTATATTACAGATTTAATTGAAATGGCAATTACTCAAGGAAAGGTTTTAAAACCACTTGCTGTAAATGAAGAAAACTTTAAAGGTGTAAACTCAAAAGTAGAGCTTGCGGATGCTGAAGTAATTCATCAAAATAGACTTAAACATGAGTTTTTAAAAGCTGGTGTAATTATGAGATTACCAGATACTATTTATATAGAAGAGGGTGTTATTATTGAGGGTGAATCTATTTTAGAAAATGGAGTAACTCTTTTAGGGAATTCAAAAATTATAAATTCTCATATAAAAACAAATTCAATAGTAGAAGATTCAATTATTGAAGATTCTGATGTTGGTCCAATGGCTAGAGTTAGACCTGGAAGTAGTTTAAAAGAGACACATATTGGTAATTTTGTTGAAACAAAAAAAGCTCAATTAACAGGAGTAAAAGCAGGACATTTAGCATATCTTGGTGATTGTGAAATTGATGAAGGTACAAATATAGGTTGTGGAACAATTACTTGTAACTATGATGGTATTAATAAATATAAAACAATAATTGGGAAAAATGTATTTGTGGGTTCTGATACGCAATTTATAGCACCTATTACTGTTGAAGATAATGTTTTAATTGGTGCTGGTTCAACTGTGACTCAAGATGTTAAAGATGGGCAACTTTATACAACTAGAGCTAAAAAAAGAACTGTTGAGGGTTATTTCTATAAGCATTTTGAGAATAAAAATTAGAGATAAAGTATGTTATTAAAAAATAAAAATATATTAGTTTCTGTTACTGCTTCAATAGCAATTTATAAGAGTTTAGAATTAATTAGGCTTTATATAAAAGCTGGTGCTAATGTAAAAGTTATTATGACAGATGGTGCAAAAAAATTTATTTCCCCTATTACTTTTGAAGCAATCTCACAAAATAAAGTACTTGATGAAGATAGTGAAAATTGGGATAAAAACTCAGATTATAATCACATAGATATTGGTAAATGGGCAGATGTTTTTGTAATAGCGCCAATAACTGCAAACACAATAAATAAGCTTGCAAATGGTATTGCAGATAATCTTTTAACTCAAACTGTACTTGCTTATCCTGGGATAAAAATAATTGCACCTGCTGCAAATACAAATATGATTAAGAATCCTATTACTCAAGATAGTCTTAAGAAATTAGAGAATTATAACTTTGAAATTGTTTCATCTCAAATTAAAGAGCTTGCTTGTAAGGATGTTGGTGACGGTGCAATGGCAGATCCAGAGGATATATTTTACGAAACAGCAAGAGAACTACTTAAGGATGAATATTGGATTGGTAGAAAAACTGTTTTAAGTGGTGGTGGAACAATTGAAAAAATTGATGATGTGAGATATATTTCAAATTTTTCATCTGGGAAAATGGCTTCGTCAATGGCTTTATCTTTATATTTAAAAGGTGCAGATGTTTGTTTAGTGAGTTCTAGAGGATATGAGAAATTACCAAAAAGAATACATACTATTCCTGTACAAAGTAGTAATGAGATGTATGAACATTTAGTTAGTTCAACCAGAATTGCTAAAAAAGATAGCAAGAAAAAACCATATTTATTTATGGTTGCAGCAATTAGTGATTATATACCAACTGCCCCTGAACATGGGAAATTAAAAAAGGATATGATTGGAACGACTTGGAAGCTTAATTTAAAACAGAATATGGATATATTAAATTCCTTAGATAAAGAAGATATATTCTCTATTGGATTTAAAGCTGAAATGGATGAAACAGTAGCTTTATCAAATGCTCAGAATATGTTAGGGAAGAAAAAACTTGATGGTGTTTGTTTGAATGTTTTGGATGAAAAAAATTCTTTTGGTTCAGATTCAAACAATATAGAACTAGTTTTAAAAGAAAGTAATTATAAGTTTAGCGGAGATAAAGTTGATATCTCTGGTGATATTTTAGATACTTTAAAAGGTGAATTTAAAGATAATGAGTAATGATTTAATACCAGAACATATTGCTATTATTATGGATGGTAATGGACGATGGGCTAAAGAGAGAAATTTAAAAAGAACTGCTGGACATGAACAAGGTGCGAAGGTTGTTAGGAATATAACTCAACATTGTTCTAATATTGGAGTGAAATATTTAACTTTATATGCTTTCTCAACTGAAAATTGGTCTCGGCCTAAATTAGAGGTTGAATTTCTAATGAAACTTTTAGAAAGATATTTAAAAAATGAGCTTGAAGTTTATTTGGAAAATGGAATTAGGTTTAAAGCTATTGGAGATATAACTAGGTTTTCAAAATCTTTACAAAAAATTATATATAGTACAGAAGAAAAAACTTCTAAATGTAAAAAACTAACTCAAGTACTAGCTCTAAATTATGGATCTCAAGATGAAATTATTAGAGCAATTAAAAAACTTAATGAAAAAGACTTAGAAGTAAATATAGAAAATTTTGAAACTTGTTTAGATACAGCAGGTATTCCCTCAGTTGATATGTTAATTCGTACAAGTGGTGAAGTTAGACTTTCAAATTATCTCTTATGGCAAAATGCCTATGCGGAGATGTTTTTTGTAAATACATATTGGCCAGAATTTAGTGCTTCTGAACTAGATGACTTAATTAGTGATTTTAATTCAAGAGAGAGAAGATTTGGAGGTATTTAGTTTTATTCTTGGTCTAATTTTTGGATCTTTTTTGAATGTATTGATTATTAGACTCCCTCTAAATAGGTCTATAATTACTCCACGAAGTACTTGTCCTAAATGTAATAAAATGATTGCTTGGTACTATAATATTCCTATCTTTTCTTATCTTTTTTTAAAGGGGAAATGTGCTTATTGTAGTGAAAAGATTTCAATACAATATCCTATTGTTGAACTTTTGACAGGAGTTATAACTATAGCCTTGTTTGTAAAAAATGGTATAGGTTTAGAGTTGCTTTTTTCAATAGTATTCTTTTACACATTAATAGTATTATCTTTTATAGATTTTAAGTATAAAGCAGTTCCTGATTATTTACTTTTAGTAGTTTTTGTTTTTTCTTTCTTTGTTACAACTCTTGATTTAATTGATGCATTTAAATATGCATTTATGGTTTCAGGAGCTTTTGTTTTATTAAATTTTTTATTATCATTCTATATCCAAAATATCAAATCTAAAATATTAAAAGATGAAAGTTTAAAAACACAAGAGGCTTTAGGAGAAGGGGATATTCCTGTTTTGGCAGCATTGGGTGTGGTATTAGGTATAGAAGGAGCATTATTTGCTATATTTTTATCGTCAGTTTTTGCTATAATACCGTCAATTTATTTTAATTTAACAAAAAAAGATATTCAAACACCATTTATTCCATATTTAGTTTTAGGCTTTTTAGTTGAGTACTTTTTTAATATTTCAAAGGTTTTTAATTGAAATTAAAACAATATTTATTTAATCAATTAGCACATACATTTTTCCCTATCTTTTTGGGCTTATACTTTATAACTTCTGTTATTTATCTAGTTAAGATTGCAGCATTAACTTCTGTAATAACTATGGATATATTTGAACTTTTTAGATTATATATGTATATTGTTCCAACAATTATTTTTTATACTGCACCTATATCATTCTTTGTGTCACTGGTAATCACTTTGTCTAAGTTATCTAGTGAATATGAGTTAATTGTTATTACTTCTTTTGGATTAAATCCTATTCAAATATTAAAAATCTTTTTACCGATTTCTTTGTTATTGTCAATAGCTTTAGTTGTAATTTCTGTTGGGCTTATCCCTAAAGCAAAATTTTTGAATGAGAGATTTTTAGAACAAAAGAAAAAAGAAGCAAATTTTAATATAAAAGCCTCAGAATTTGGGCAGAAGTTTGGAGATTGGTTAATCTATATCAACGATAAAAAAGATAAAACATATTCTTCTGTAAAGCTTTTTAAAACACAAGATAATCAAGATCAATTTATTATGGCAAGAACAGCTGTTTTAGATAATAATAAAGGTGAGTTAAACTTTAGGTTATTTGATGGTAAATCATTTCATATTAATAAAGAAGAATTAAATCAAATCAATTACAAAGTAATGGATATAAATGATTCTATAACAAATGGAAGAACAAAGTTCTTTACTACTTCATATGAATATTGGAAAACTAATATTGAAGAAAATGATAATATTGATAAGCTAACTTTTTATATTTTAACTTCATTATTCCCTGTTTTATCATTGTTTCTAGTTGTTTCTTTTGGATATTTTAATCCTAGATATGAAAAGAATAGGGCTGTTGCCTTTTGCTTAATCTCTGTAGTTATTTATTATGTATTAATGGAAACAATAACAGAGAGTGTTTTCTTACATTCTTTATATATTGTTCCAATAGTTTGGATTTTAGGAACATATTTTATCTATATAAGAAGTGTAAAACAGCAGTATTAATATGAATGCAAAATTTATAATATCTTATGATGGTACAGTATACTTAGGCTCTCAAACACAACCTAATGGTTTAAGTGTAGAAGATAAACTGCAAGAGGCATTTAAATCTTTAAATATCAATACTAAGATAATTTTAAGTGGGAGAACAGATAGAGATGTTCATGCTACTGGTCAAGTTTTTAATTGTCAATTACCTAATTTTTGGAAAAATTTAGAAAAACTTAAATCTATAATGAATAAACATCTACCTGGATCAATTAGAATAAAAAAGATTACAGAAGTTGAAGATTCTTTCCATTCGAGATTTCATGCAAAAAAGAGAGTTTATCGCTACCTTGTTTCTAAAAAAGAGTTGAGTGCATTTAATTCGAAATATTTATCTTTTTATGAAAATATTAATGAAGAAAAAATAAATGATGCTATAAATTCTTTTATTGGAACTCATGATTTTGAGTATTTCCATAAAAAAGGTAGTGATAAAGATAATACAGTTAGAATTATATATGATGCAAAGTTTTATGAATATAAAGATATCTATGTTTTTAAATTTGTTGGAAATTCATATTTAAGATCTCAAATAAGACTTATGGTTGGAAGTTTACTAAGAGTTAGTGAAGGTAAATTATCAATTGAAGATTTGAAAGCACAAATAAGAAAAGAAAAACGAGTTTTTAGAATCCCTTCAAGTCCTTATGGTCTTTATTTAACAAAGGTTTTTTACTAATGTTTTTTAAAAAAAGAAAATTTTATACACTTTCAGATATTAGAAAACAGCTAGTTTTTACTCCATTAGTATTTGTTTTTATTCTTGCAATAATATCTATAGTTGTACTTGTTTCAATATTAGAAGTTAAGAAAAATAAAGAAAGAGAACTTTTTTTACAAAAAGATAGATTTGATAAAGAAACAATTCTAAATCAATATATTGATGAATTAAAAATCGCGGCAAGCTCTTCTTTTGATGTAGAAGAAATAGTGTTAAATAATAGAGTGACTTCTTTAAGTGGGTATTTAAAATATTCAGGAAATAAAATTGATTTAGAAAGTTTAAAACCTTTAATAAGAGAACTTGAAGGAGAGAGTTATTTAGATTTTGTAGTTTTCGATAAAAAAAATTTAGACATTTTATACGGTGAAGATATTATTGAAGATCTTGATATGATAACTGATTCTAAAATTGAACCAAAAAAATTTGAAAAACATATGCTTAAAAATATTTTATATATTGGAGATGATAATTTAATATACTGGATAGATAAAGATAAAAGAAAAATAAAACTTAGTTATTTTAGAGATATTAAGAATAAAGATTGGTTCTTAGGAGCGTTTTCAAGAATTGATGATATGAAAGACTCTATTAGGAACGCAGTTTTAACTTCAATTATTCAAAAAAGTAAATATTATAATGATAGCTATTTTTGGTTTTATGATTATGATTCAGGATATGTATTTAATTATTATAATAAAGGGCAAAGAGTTGATTCTAAATATATCTTAGAAAAAGATAGATTAAATAGTTCAAATGAGATTTTAAAAAAATATAAGGTAGTACCTTTTAGCAATGATTCTTATTTAACATACAACTTTACAAAATATAACTTTATTATTTCAATAAAAAGTTTTACACTCCCTGAAAAAATTTCTACATTACAACTTGAATATAATACAAAACTTGTTGTATCCATTGCCATTGTGATTTTAATTGCACTTTTCTTAATAGTTTCATCAATTGTATTTTCAAAATTTATTAATAAAATTTTTCACAGATACAATAAAAGATTAGAAACTAGAAATATCATGTATAAGAAGTGGAAAGAAAGATATGAATTGGCAATTATTGCTTCAAATGATGGTTTGTGGGATATTGATCTAAAAACTCGACATATCTATTTTTCAAAAAAATGGCTTGAAATGTTTGGGTATAAAGATGGAGATATTAATACTATTGAGGAATGGTTTGAAATAATACATAAAGAAGATAGACCAAATGTAAGAAATAAATTTGAAGAGCATTTAAGTGGAGAAACTGAACATTTTATTTGTGAATATAGAATACGAAATAAGACTAATAAATATAAATGGATATTAGTAAGAGGTAAGGCTTTTGATGATAACCATCATAAACGAATGTTAATGATGTCAATGGATATTGAACAAAGAAAGAGGTTAACAAAAGAATTACAATATGTAGACTTATTAGTTGAATATGGAAGAATAGTTATTTTTAAATGGAAATATGATGCAGAGTTTACGATTGAGTATATTTCAAAATCAATAAAATCATATGGATATGAATCTTCAGATTTTGAGAATCAAAGAATCAAATATTTTGATTTTGTATATGAAGATGAAATAAAAGGGCTGAAAGAAGATATTAAGAAAGCCATAGAAAATGATGATAGGTCATTTAGTAAGGTTCATAGAGTAAAAGATAAAGATGGTGCAATTAGATGGATATTTAATAGAACAATATTTTTAAAAGATGATTTTGGAAATGTCACTCATCTTTATGGTTACATAACTGATATAACAAGAATGAAACTTCATGAAGAAGAATTAACTTTAAAAATTCAAGATGAAGTAGCAAAAAACACTGAAAAAGATAGAATTTTAGTTCATCAAAGTAAACTTGCTGCAATGGGTGAAATGTTAGGTAATATTGCACATCAATGGAGACAGCCATTAAATAATATTAATTTATTGACACATTTTATTAGAGATAACTATGGAGATTTATCAAAAGATGAATTAGATGATATTATTAAAGATACAAAAGTGCAAATAGATTATATGTCTCAAACTATTGATGATTTTAGAAACTTCTATCAGCCAGTAAAAGATAAAATTAATTTTAATATTAAAGAAGCAATAATTCAAAGTTCAAAAATTATTGAAACTCAATTTGAAGAGAGTGGAATTACTTTAAATGTTATTGGTGATGAGATTGAGACAATAAATTATAAAAATGAATTTCAACAAGTAATTTTAAACATTTTAAATAATGCAAGTGATGCTGCAATTATACGAAAGAAAGATGTTAAGTTTAATCCAGAAGTGAATATCTCCATAGAAAAAGATAAAAATAATTTAGCGATTATAAAACTCTCTAACAATTGTGGTGAGATTCCTTTTGAAGTAAGAGAACGAATGTTTGAACCATACTTTACTACAAAGTTCGAAAATCAGGGTACAGGAATTGGACTTTATATGGCAAAAACAATTATTGAGAGAAATATGCAGGGTTCTATAAATGTAAAAAGTATGAATAATGGAATTACATTTATTATTAATTTACCACTTTAAAATAACTTTTTTGCTATAATCTTTTCAAAATAAATATTGGGAAGGAAGACATGAAAAACTACTCTACAAGGGTTTTATTAGTAGAAGATGAAGATGTTGCTAGAAAAACACTATCATTTTATTTAAATACAATTTTTGATGAAGTTGTTGTTGCTTGTGATGGGGAAGAAGCAAGTACTATATTTAAAAACAATTTTGATGAAAATAAACAGTTTGATTTAGTTCTTACTGATTTGAAAATGCCAAATAAAGATGGTATTTCAATGATTGATGATATTAGAAGTCTTGTACCAAATCAGAGGTTTATTATTGTTAGTGCTCATAAAAATGAAGATGACTTATTAAAGTTAATTAATTTAAGAGTTCTTGGATACTTTGTTAAACCACTTAATATCGATAATATGATGGAAATGCTTAAAAAAGCAAAAGAAGAAGTTTTAGCAGATAATGCTGTTTCATCAGAAGAGAATGACTTACTTGTTTTAAATAAAGTTTATACTTATAATAAAGTAAATGATAAACTTTATAATGAAGAAAATATTGTAAAGCTTTCTAAAAAAGAGTTAGATATTTTAAAAGTCTTAATTGATAAGATAGGAGAAGTTATTCCTGTTGAAAAATTTAAAGAGATGGTTTGGAATGATATTAATACCAATGATTCTGCATTTAGAACGGTTATGAAAAGATTAAAAGATAAAGTTAAAGATGATGATTTTATAATCTCTCACAAAGGTTATGGTTACATAATCGAAAAACCTCTAGTAAAAAACTAATACTTTAATAAATACTAATGAAAATAAAAAAGCGCTTAATAGCGCTTTTTTATAACTCTACTTCACTAGTTGATATACCTTGCGCTTTCATTTTTGCTTTTTGAATAAAATATAATCCTACAAAAATAGCTAAACCAATCACGTAAGATAAATAATGAGAAGGAAGATTGAAATAACTTTCCATAATCTTAGGTAAGAACATAAATGGAACTACACCTAAAAATATAAATCTTTCTACAATATTTGTTCTTGTCACAAAATACCCTTGAGTAAAACATGAGAAAGCCATCATTCCCAAAAATGCAGTAACAAATATTATTGCTATTTCAAGTGGATTGGTAATCCAAATCCATCCTTTAGGATCAGCAGGATTCAACGCATCAACTCCAGAAATCAATAATAACTCTGAGTTAAAGAAGAACATAAATGGTAAAATTGCTGTTCTAATATCGTATTTAAATCCTTGAATACCTGTTTTAATTGGGTCTGCTTTAGCAATACCTGCAGCGGCATATGCCGCAAGTCCAACAGGTGGGGTGTCATCCGCTAGAATACCAAAATAAAATACAAATAAATGTGCTGCAATTGCAGGAATTAAATATCCATTTTCTTGTGCAAGAATTAAAATTACTGGTGCAGTTAATGATGCCATTACAATATAGTTTGCAGTTGTCGGTAATCCCATCCCTAATACAAGAGAAACAACAGCAGCTAATAATAGAATTATAAAGATATTTCCACCAGATAATGTTTCTATTACATCAAGTAATACTTGTCCTAGACCTGTTAGTGTAATTGAACCAACTACAATACCTGCTAATGCAGTTGCAACAGCAATAGGAATCATATTTCTAGCACCTGCTATCATTCCTGCTAAAATATCAACAAAACCAGATAGCATGATGTCTCTTGTCATTTTTTCTTTTGCAAGTACGGCTCTAAATGGATGTTGTACAACCATTAAAAGCATAAGAAGCATAATTGCATTAAACGCGGCACTAGCAGCAGACTCTCTTAATACTATAAGGGTATAAAGAAGGAAGAAAATAGGAACTAAGTAGTGAATACCTCTAACAAATGTTTTCCATTTAGGTGGTAAATCTTTGTCGTTCATACCTTTTAATCCAAGTTTCAATGCTTCTAAATGAACAATATAGAATAGTGCAAAATATGAAACAAATGCAGGAATAAATGCTGCAAAAATAACATCAGTATATGCAAGACCTAAAAACTCTGCAATAATAAATGCAGCAGCACCCATAACAGGTGGCATTAATTGTCCATTGGTGGAAGCTGCAACTTCAACTGCACCTGCTTGTTCTGGTCTAAATCCTGTTCTTTTCATAAGAGGAATTGTAAATGTACCAGTTGTAACAGTATTTGCTATAGAAGAACCAGACATAATCCCTGTAAATCCAGATGCAACAACAGAAGCTTTTGCTGGACCACCTCTATATTTTCCTAACATTGCAAATGCTAAATTAATAAAATATTCTCCTGCTCCCGCTTTGTCTAATAGTGAACCAAAAAGTACAAATAAGAATACAAATCCAGTTGATACTCCAAGAGGAACACCAAATATACCTTCTGTTGTTAAAAACATATGTCCAGCAAGTTTATTTAAAGATGCACCTTTATGAATAATCATTTCGGGCATATAAGGTCCAAGCATATCATAAGAGATAAATACAATTGCAATTATTGAAAGTGCAAGTCCTAAAACTCTTCTTCCTGCTTCTAATAAAATTACGATACCAATAAGTGCAATTATTATATCAATTTGTAAATAATCACCAGGTCTCTCTGCTAGTTCTTCAAAGGCGTAAGCAATATACCCAGCAGTACATAATCCAATAGCTGCAAACATATATCCAAACCATCTAATCTTTGTTAAAAAATATGGTTTTCTCATCATTGGGTAAATCATAAAAGCTAGTGCTAAAGCAAATGATAAATGTATTGATCTAGATATAGTTGAGTTAGTGGGCTCAATCACAATATATAATTGAAATAATGACCATGCTAAAGCGATAATAGAAATCATCCAAAATTCATAATGTTCTTTTCCAAAGACTCTTTGTCCTTCCAATTCATTTAAGACATTTTCAGCTTCGTCAATTTGCTCTTGTTCTAGTTCGTCAAGGGTGTGTGGTTTTTCTTCATAAATAGCCATAGTAAGTTCCTTAAAATGATTAACTTCATTTTATTATGTATTATTTACTTGTTTTATAAGTAACACATAATAAAATATTTCAAAGGCATAACGCCTTTGAAATTTGTTAGATTATAGTAATCCAGCTTCTTTAAAGTATTTTTTAGCACCTTCATGTTGAGGAGCACTTAAACCATCAAGTAATGATTCTTTTGTAATATTTGCATACGCTGGATGTAATTTTTTGAAAGCGTCAAAGTTTTCTAAGATTGCTTTCACTAAAGTATAAACAGCTTTATCACTTACGTCAGTACTTGTTACTAATACAGCTTTAACACCAAATGTTGGAACTGGAGCATCAATACCTTTGTATAATCCTGCAGGAACATCAGCTTTAGCAAAATAAGGGTTATCTTTAATCATTTTATCAACTTCTGGACCAACTACTGGAGTAATTGCTACATCAACAGAGTTTGAAGCATCTTTAATATTTGCAGTTGGGTGACCTACCATATAGAAGTAACCATCAACTTTATTATCTCTTAATGCATCTGGAGACTCTCCAGCTTTAAGAACACCTGCAAATCCTAAATCTTTTTTCGACATACCTAAGTAAGGGAATAATGTTGCGGCAGTAGACGCATGACCACTTCCTGGGTTTCCAACATTGATTCTTTTACCTTTGATATCTTTAATTCCTTTGATACCAGCTTCTTTTCTTGTAACTAAAGTGAATAGTTCTGGGTAAATAGCCATTACAGATCTAAGTTTTTTAACTTGTTTCCCTTTATACTTCTTTAATCCATTAGACATATTATATACAACATCAGATTGTGCAATACCAAAATCTAACTCACCATTTTTAATAGTATTAATATTGTATTCTGAACCACCTGTAGATTCAACAGAACATCTAATCTTAGTCTCTTTTTTGTATTTATTTACAAGTCTACAAACTGCTCCACCTGTTGGGTAGTAAGTTCCTGTTACACTTCCTGTACCAATTGTGATAAACTCAGCAGCAAATGCCGGAATAGTTAATGCTGTGATTAACGCAGCGCTAGCGATTTTTTTCATATTTTCTCCTTGAAGTTGGTTAAGTTTTATTTAGATAAAACTAAAATAATACAATAATATTATAACATACATCATTTATAATATAAGTAGTCATATTATATTAGCCCACTAAAGTTACATGAAAATTGTATATAAATTACAATTTATGTGTAAATTTAACATATACAAAATTTATTAAAACTTAAGTGATTATATTACTTTTTAACTTTATTTATATATTTTGTGGTTATTTTTATTTACCTTTCTACTTATTACTTAAAGATGAAATAGTAAATTAGCACTTTTGACTATCTTTTGCTAAAAACAACTTGACATTTGAAGACTCATATAGTATAATTAATTTAGCAGTTTAAGATTATAAGTGCTAAAAACTAAAAAGTGATTATGAAATGTTTGACAAAAAAGAGTTTTTATTACATTCAATTATTAAAGCTTATATTGAGCATTTAGAACCTATTGGTTCTTCTCAATTAAAGTCTATGTATGATATTACATATTCTCCTGCAACTATTAGAGGTTACTTTAAAAAGTTAGGAGATGAAGGTTTTCTTGCTCAAGAGCATGTGAGTTCTGGAAGAACACCAACTACTGAGGCTTTAAAACAATATTGGGCTAATAAATTAAATTTTAAACTTGAATTTGTTGATGAAAAAGCGATTGCATATCTTAGCAGTGAAATTGGATTGTCTGTATTTATTCAAGATCAAAAGTCTGATACATTAAAAGATATTTTAAATGTAGAGAATAGATATATGATATTAGAGTTCACTACATTTGCAATTACTGTTAAATTTACTGATGCATTACATAGGTTTTTAAGCGATATGATTGGTTTAGAGTTAGTACATATAGTAAATATCTCTAAACAAGTTGGAGCTATAGAAATTTATGAAAAAGTTAGTCAGCATTTACAAAATAAAGATTTTCATATTTACAATACTAAAGAGTTTTTCTCTTTAGCACTTAGATACAACTTTAATGAAGATAGTATAACTTCATTTTTAAAAGGTAAAGTTTTAGACTCAATTGAAGAAGGTTTATATTTTGATAATATTGTTCCTGAAGGCTATATAGGTATTTGTCATAACTGTAAAGTAGGAAGTACAGATACTAAAATGTTAGTTGTAGGTGAGTTATCAAAAGATTACGAATATTTTTATAATAAAATTAGTATGGTTTAGGAGAATTACTTTGAGTGAAAAACAAGAAGAATTAAATGAAGAAATTACACAAAATGAAGAGATTCAAGAAGAAACTACAAATGAAGAAGTATCTGAAGAATCAAAAGAGTTAAGTGCAGATGAAAAAATAGCACAATTAGAAGCACAAGTAAAAGAAGCGGAAGATAAATATTTTAGAGTTCATGCTGATTTTGAAAATATAAAAAAGAGATTAGAAAAAGAGAAGTATCAAGCAATTGATTATGCTTCAGAAAAGTTTGCAAAAGATTTACTATCTCCAATTGATACATTAGAAATGGCACTTGCAGCAGAAGAAGCTTCAGCTGATTTACCTGCAGAAGAGTTATTGTCAAAGTTAAAAGAGGGTGTTGAGTTAACAATTAAGAACTTCTATACAGCTTTTGAAAAACACGATATTTCTATTGTAGAAACTGATGGTGAGTTTGATCCAAATTTCCATAATGCAATTATGCAAGTTGATTCAGAAGATAAGAATTCTGGTGAAATTGTACAAGTTATGCAAAAAGGATATATGTTCAAAGATAGGTTATTAAGACCTGCAATGGTTAGTATTTCTAATTAGAATAAACTAAGATGATTTGACCGAAATGTCAGAAAACTATTGAATTTAAATAAAAAAATAATAAAAAAGAATTATAAGGACAAAAAATGAGTAAAGTAATTGGTATTGATTTAGGTACAACAAACTCTTGTATGGCAGTTTATGAAGGTGGAGAAGCTAAAGTTATCCCTAACAAAGAAGGTAAAAATACTACTCCTTCAATTGTAGCATTCACTGATAAAGGTGAAGTTTTAGTTGGTGACCCAGCAAAAAGACAAGCTATTACAAACCCAGAAAAAACTATTTATTCTATTAAAAGAATTATGGGTCTTATGATGGATGAAAAAAATGCACAAGAAGCACAATCAAAAGTTGGATACAAAATTGTTGATAGAAGCGGTGCAGCTGCTGTTGAAATTGGAGATAAAGTATATACTCCTCAAGAAATTTCTGCAAAAATTTTAGGAAAATTAAAAGCTGATGCAGAAGAATATTTAGGTTCACCTGTAACTGATGCAGTTATTACTGTTCCTGCATACTTCAATGATGCACAAAGAAAAGCTACTCAAGAAGCTGGTACTATTGCTGGTTTAAACGTATTAAGAATTATTAATGAGCCAACAGCTGCTTCTTTAGCTTACGGACTTGATAAAAAAGGTGAAGAAAAAGTTCTAGTATATGATTTAGGTGGTGGTACATTTGATGTTACTGTTCTTGAAATTGGTGATGGAACATTTGAAGTACTTTCAACAGATGGAAATGCATTCTTAGGTGGAGATGATTTCGATAATGCTATTATTGATTGGTTAGCAGCTGAATTTGAAACTGAAAATGGTTTTGATGTTAAAAATGACAAAATGGCACTTCAAAGATTAAAAGATGCTGCTGAGAATGCTAAAAAAGAGCTTTCTTCTGCTGAATCAACAGAAATCAACTTACCGTTTATCTCTATGGGTAATGCTGGTCCTGTTCACTTAGTTAAATCATTAACTAGAGCAAAATTTGAAGCTATGACTGAAGATTTAGTTACTGAAACTTTAGACCATATCAAAGTTGCTTTAAAAGACGCTGGATTAGACAAAGGTGAAATCGAAGAAATCATTATGGTTGGTGGATCTACTAGATTACCAAAAGCTAATGAAATTGTAAGAGAATTCTTTGGAAAAGATTTAAATAAAGGTGTTAACCCTGATGAAGTAGTTGCTGCTGGTGCTGCTGTTCAAGCTGGTGTTTTAAGAGGTGATGTTAAAGATGTATTATTACTAGATGTTACTCCTTTATCACTTGGAATTGAAACTTTAGGTGGAGTATTAACTAAGTTAATTGAAAAAGGTACAACTATTCCAGTTAAGAAATCTCAAGTATTCTCAACTGCTGAAGATAATCAACCAGCTGTATCAATCCACGTTGGTCAAGGTGAAAGAGAATTTGCTAAAGACAACAAGTCTTTAGGTATGTTTGAACTTTCTGATATCCCAGCAGCTCCAAGAGGTGTTCCTCAAATTGAGGTAACATTTGATATTGATGCAAATGGTGTTTTAAATGTATCTGCTAAAGATAAAGGTACTGGAAAAGAGAATAAAATTACTATTTCTGGTTCATCTGGACTATCTGATGAAGAAATTGAAAAAATGGTAAACGAAGCAGAAGCAAATAAAGAAGCAGATGCTAAGAAAAAAGAAGTAATAGAAGTAAGAAATCAAGCAGATGCTTTATTACATTCAACTAGAAAAACTTTAGAAGAAAATGAAGATGCAGTTAACGAAGAAGAAAAAGCAAAAATTGTTGATGCAGCTGCAGCTTTAGAAGAAGTATTAAAAGATGAAAATGCTGAAAAAGAGCAAATTGAAGAAAAAGTAAAAGCTTTAACTGAAGTTTCTCATAAATTAGCAGAAGCTATGTATAAAAAAGAAGGTGGAGATCAAGCAGGTGCTGCTGGAGAACAACCAAACAAAAAAGCTAAAAAAGACGATGACGATGTTATCGATGCAGAAGTAGAGTAATCTCTTCTCATATTTAAAAGCAGTACTTTAAAAGTACTGCTTTTCTATTTAAAAAAATCCTAAAACTCTTAATATAAAACCCCTCTGTTTAAATAATAAATTAAATTATAAGTAACTAAACTAATTATAATTTAATAAATCTTCTTATATAATAATCTTAATTATAAAGGATAAAAAGTGAAAATAAAAAAAGTATTAGTCTTCGTGCTGTTTTTAAATATATTATTAATAGCAAACCCAACAAAAGAAGAAGTTACAAAATTATATGTTGCTACATTTGATAGAGCACCTGATTCGATAGGATTAAATTATTGGGTAAATGAAAGTGGATTATCATTAAAAGGAATTGCACAATCATTTTTTGAACAAGATGAAACAAAAGAAAAATATCCAGAAGGTACTACAAATGAATATTTTGTATCTAAATTATATGAAAATCTTTTTGATAGAGAAGCAGATGAAGAAGGCTTAAATTATTGGGAAGATGAGTTGTCTAAAGGTTCTTTAACTAGAGATAAATTAATTTTAGCCATGATAAATGGTGCACAAGACAATCAAAATGGTTATGATTTAAAAGTACTCGAAAATAAAACTAGCATTGGACTTGAATTTGCCCAAAATGGTTTTGATGATAAGGACGAGGCTAGTTTTGTATTATCAAAAGTAAATGCTTCCCCTAACTCTATTTTATATGCACAAGGACAACTTAATCGTTTAAAAGATGATATTGTATTTTTAAATTCACTAAAAGAAGAAGATTTAGTTGATAAGAGTATATATTTTAATGACAATATTGTAGTTGAACTTTATAAAGATAGAACAGCAGTATTAAAAAATCTAAATTATAATTCTCATTTTTCTCCTTTTTTTGAGGAACGAAAAAATGATGAAGGTAACTGGCGGCTTTTAAATGGAAAGATAATTATTGAGGATAAGGATAATAGTTTTTTTTATGAAATAATGATTGATAGTGATTTAAATAGAGGTAACATAATTAGTTTAAATGATGAAAACTACGTTATCAATTATGTTTCAGACCTTTTATATAAAACTGATTATGAAACTCATAATTTAAAAAGTGATGAATCAACAAGTTATAGATTAAATAGTGGACTAAGTAACGATGGAACAAATATCGTTTACTCAGATGGGAGTAATATCAAAAAGTATATTCTTTTATCTAGAAACCTTGAAGATATTCAACTAGATTATATTTTAGGTCGTCCATACTTTACTACTATCAATGGATTAGAATTAGTTAATAATAGCTTATATGTCTCGTATGGGTCATTTGAAGGTTATGCAAATATAATAGAATATAATTATTCAACTGGCGAATATATTAGTGAAGAAAGTGATATTTATGATAGTCACTCTACTGTTGGATTATCTTTTTTTGACTCTTTTTTATATTCGGTAAGAGAGTATCAAGATGCAAGAATAGATGTTAAATTCAATATTGAAACAAGAGAAAGTAGTGGGACTTTTATTTCAGTTGGAGAAATTAAAAGTATAGCTAGTTACAATGATTATATCTATATATTAGGAGCTAGTGGAGAAATATATAAATTTAATCCTAAAAATAATAACTTAGATATGATATATGTAAATAGTAGAATAAAAGGGTATAATAATATACATAGGATTACTATTCTAGATGGAAAACTTTGGATACTAGGTGATTTCCCTGGTTCTTTAGCAAAATTGAATATAGATTTAGAATAATTCTTATTTAACTTGTCCTCAGGTATAATTACGCGCTTGTGGATAAGTCAAGCAAATACTTAAAAAATGGAAATATACTTACTTCATGCAAACTATAATTTTTTTACTACTAATTTTTTTGATAGTAATTTTCTCAGTACTTTTATATTATAAAAACAAACACTCTAGAGTTGATAAACTAAATAATGGCGAGTGTCCAACTTGTGGAGAAAAAACAAGAACTTTTTATGATGAAAATACAAAAGCTACTTTCAAGCAAGATGTTATAAGTGCAAAACTACTAAAAGGTGGTGGTTGCTCTGGAGTAAATGATATAGAGTACAGATGTAAAGCATGTGGACTAAAAGAAGTATATTCTCAAGTATAGAACTTCATCTTAATAATTTTTTATCATTTAAATTTAATTTCTATTAACTTTTTAATGATACAATTCCCCAATTTTTAAAAGGAAACTACTCTATGAAATTATTTTCAATTATTACATTACTATTTATCATATTATTTACAGGTTGTTCTCAAAAAGAAACTATTAAATTTCAAACATTAAAAGATATATCTAAAGCAAAAGTTAAAAAAATTGATATTCAAGATATTAATGGATTTTATGAAGATGATTTATATTTAGCTTTTGATGTCTTTAAAAAAGATTGTGTTAGAGCTAAAAGATATGAATTATTTAAAGATGTTTGTGCAAAAGCAGAAAACTTTACAAACCCATCACAGTTTTTTAGTGAAAATTTTACTGCATATGAATTGTATAATGATAACGGAACAAACAATGGTTTAATAACTGGATATTATGAACCTTTACTTTATGGAAGTAGAACAAAAAGTGAAAAATATAAATACCCAGTTTATAAAGCTCCAAAAGATATGTACACAATTGATTTAAGTGATGCTTATCCTGAGTTAAAGAAATACAATAGGCTAAGAGGGAAAATTGTTAATGGAAAAATTGTTGCATATGATGATAGAGCACAATTAAATAAAAGAGATGATTTAGAACCAATTGTTTATGTTGATGATGAAATAGATTTATTCTTTTTACAAATACAAGGTTCAGGAAAAGTTACATTAGATACTGGTGAAACTATAAATGTAGGATATTCAAATCAAAATGGACATAAATACTTTGCAATAGGACGAGCACTTTTAAAAGAGGGTGTTTTAAAGAAAACTGGTGCATCTTTACAAGGTATTAAAAAATATTTAAAATTAAACCCTCATAGAATTGAAGAAATTCTGAATAAAAATAAAAGTTATATATTCTTTGTTGAAAATAAAAAAAGTGCAACAGGGGCATTAGGAACAGAACTTACTGCTGGAAGGAATCTTGCAGTTGATAGAAGATATATTCCTCTTGGAATGCCAGTATTTATAAATACAAAAAGCTCTGTATCACAAGAAAAAATTAATAGGCTTATGGTAGCAGCAGATGTTGGTGGAGCTATTAAAGGTGAAATAAGAGCAGACTTTTTCTTTGGAAATGGTAGTGAAGCAGAGCTTCAGGCAGGTGGAATGAAAGAGAAAGGGAAACTTACAATTTTAGTACCAAACGAGTAATATAGCTTAAGCTATACTACTCTATGAACAGCATCCTGTTCCACAACATGAACTTGCTTCTTCTGGTCTAAAAGATATTACGAAATTATTTGAATCTTCAACTAATTGAAATTCATGTTTTCTACAAAATTCTTGATTCATATGATTTTTCATTCTAATAGCTGTACTTAATGCTTCATCTTTTACAGATATCTCAACATTATTTTCTAAGTCACTTCTTTTAAAACATCCACATACGTTTTCTACAATAATTTTATGCATTAATTAAATCCTTATTCTAATCTTAAATTGATAAACGAAGGGTAGCAAAATATTTTTGACTAAATCTTATATTTTTTTATTAAATAAGATTTTTAAAATAATCAAGATAGTTTTAGCTAAAATAATACGCTTTAATATTTTAAGAAGGAAATCAATGCACATTACAAATACAATTTCACAAATTTTTGGGAAGTTTGCTAAAATAAAATTCCCAACATTTATTCAAAAGTTTATAAATAACACATATGTAAAAAGTTTAGGTTTAGATATGGGTGAGTTTAAAAATGCAAAGTTTTACACTTCTTTAAATGCTTTATTTACAAGAGAATTAACAATTGAAAGACAAATAGATAAAAATGAAGAAACATTTATCTCTCCAACAGATAGTTATATAACTCAATGTGGAGAAATTAAAGAAGAGTTACTTTTTCAAATAAAAGGAATGGAATATTCAGTTGAAGAAATGCTAACATACAACTGTGCTAATAATTTTGAAAAAATAAATAATGGTTCTTATATGAACTTTTATTTATCACCAAAGGATTATCATAGATATCATGCTCCAGTTGATTTTAAAATAAATAAACTTATACATGTTCCAGGAAAACTTTATCCTGTAAATATAAAGTATTTAAATAAACAACTTGATTTATTTATTGAAAATGAGAGAGTTATTTTAGAATGTATTCACAATGACAAATTATTCTATATGGTTTTTGTTGGGGCACTTAATGTTGGACAAATGGTATTTACTTTTGAACCTAAAGTTGAAACAAATACAGATGTAAGAGATATTCAAATTTATGAGTATGAA
>Ga0193963_1000288_pt1 | contig 26266 bp, 22 predicted proteins | sample FB_6_MG_FD_140359 | JGI IMG/M metagenome (GOLD analysis project Ga0193963, IMG submission 140359) | Microbial mat bacterial communities from the Broadkill River, Lewes, Delaware, United States - FB_6_MG | ecosystem: Environmental > Aquatic > Freshwater > River > Microbial mats | place: USA...
AATAGACGTATCTCATAAATATTCTTTTACAAAAAACGGATCAAATTTCCAAATAATCGCCGATGATAGTTCTATAAGACAACTTTTAAGAATTTTTTTAGATAATGCAAAAAAATATACTCCCTCTGATGGCAATATATCTATTTTGCTTAACGCTTCACAATCAAACCTTAAATTAATTATAAAAGATTCGGGAATTGGAATAAAAAAAGAAGATTTATCATATATATTTAATCGATTCTATAGAGCTGATAAAGCAAGAGAACGTCAAGGGGGTAGAGGCTTAGGGCTTGCAATTGCAAAAGAAATAGTTAAACTTCACAAAGGGTCTATAAGTGTTTCTAGCGAAATTAATAAAGGTACAGAGTTTTCTATTAGTTTTCCACTGGCAAAATTTGATTAATATTATTTGTTTGTAAATTTGTTAATAGGGTATCTTACTAGTATATATATTATGGCAAAATACTTTACATTACAGTTATATTATGGGGGTGACTCTATGCAATTAGATTTATTATTAAAAGAACTTAAAAGTTTTGGAAATGAACTAGAAAGATCAATATATATTAAACAGGGTGCTGGTAACAACGTTTACGGCGTGAGTCTTTCAAATATCTACGATTTGGCTTCGCGAATTGGTATTTCAAATGAACTTGGTCTTGCACTCTGGAATACTGAAATAATTGACGCAAGACTTCTAGCTTGTCTTATTTTAGATTATAGTATCATTGCTTCTGAAGATTTAGACACAATGGTTAATGAAATTAATTTTTTTAGAGTATCTGATTTTTTTGCAAAATTTATTTATAAAACCAGATATAAAAAAGAAAAATCTTTACTATATACCAAGTCATCTAAATTTAATAAAGTTCGTTGTGGATATATTTTGGTAAGCTTATTGGCAAGTAATAATAATTCTTTATCTGAATCATTTTTCCTTATATTTCTAAATCAAATAAGGGTAAATTATAAGGATTCAAATTTTAGAATTCAAGAAGCTATGAATAACGCCCTAGTTGAAATTGGATTAAGAAATACTCATCTTAAACTTAAAGCTTTAGAAACTTTAAATATAGTTCTTAGTTTTAACAAAAAAGATCAAAATAATTCCTTAGATTTTGATCCTATAACAATTCTAAATAGCTCTTTTTCTAAATAATCTTAATTTAAATTTTTAGCTTGTTCTTCAAATTATAAGTATTAGCAAAACATTTTAATTGTTTTATCTAATACTTATAAATTAAATTGAGAATTTTGAGAATTTGCTTTTTTCTTATAAATATTGTATTATTTGAATGTATTAATAAATCAAATTTTGAGGTGATTAAAATGAAAAAATTGTCTATTCTAATTTTTATGCTTTTAACTATTTTATCTGTCGGTTGTTCAAATGAAGATAACCCAGAATTAAATTCTTCAAGTGATACAGCGTTAAGCGAATCTGATAATAAAACAAATGATCAATCATCTAATGATAACTCAGTAGACTCTGCCTTTGAAAAATGGATTGAACAATACCCTAATCCCTTATCCGGAGAAAAATTTACTGAATTTGAAACATTAACCTTTGATAAAATATCTATAGATAATTCAGTATTTGAAAATAGTGAAATTACATTAATTAATCTTTGGGCATCTTATTGTAATCCATGTATTGAAGAAATGCCAGAATTAGAAAAATTAGCCTCTGAATACTCTTCAGAAGAATTTCAAATTATAGGTATCTTATCTGATTCAAACAATGATACTAGTCTAGAAACTGCAAAAGAAATAGTTAGTAAAACTAATGTAACTTACACAAATATTTTAATAGATGAAAATATAATCAATCAATTATTAGATCATTTTAATTTTGTTCCAGTAACCATTTTTGTAGATAATAAAGGAAATATACTCCCAATTCACATTCCTGGTGCTGGAAACTACGATACCTTTAAATTAATAGTTGATCATTTATTAAATAAATAATTATAGCTTATACAAAAAACCAATAATACTCCTAAAAGTTTATTATTGGTTTTTAAAATATAAATAAATATTTTTATCTTCTTAATTCATAACCTAAAGATTCTAACATTTCCCTACAAGTTATTATACAAATTTGCCCTTCATATCTTACTTCCTTATTTTTCAAGGATATCTCTACATTGCTTGCTCCTAATTCACATAAGATATTTTCCACCGCTTTTGCACAATGTAAACAATTCATACCATGTATTTTTAATACTTTTTTCATAATATCCCTCCTATTAAATCGTTACCCATATTTTCTTATATCATTCTGTTAAATATATTTATTTGAGGATATATATAATTTATAGTAAAATACTAGTAAATTCTTTATGTATTATATTTATTTCAAAAGAAAGGAGAATATGATTTTTATCATAATTTAACTATGACAAATTTAGAAATAGTACTTCGTTTATTAACAGCTATTCTCTGCGGAGGAATAATAGGATATGAAAGAGAATTTAAAGATAAACCTGCAGGCTTTATCACGCACATGCTTGTTTGCGTTGGAGCCTGTATAATTTCACTTGTCCAAGTGTCTATAGTCTCTGAAACAATTACTTTGATAAATAAAATGCCATCTTTAATTGGTGTAATATCTGCCGATTCCGGAAGAATTATAGCCCAAATAGTATCTGGTATAGGTTTCTTAGGTGCAGGAACTATAATTCATTTTAAAGGCACTGTAAAAGGTCTAACTACAGCTGCCACATTATGGGTTGTTGCAAGTATAGGAATTGCGTCTGGAATGGGATATTTCCTTATAGCTTTTTTATCAACTTTTTTTGTTTTTATTATTCTAATAGTATTTAAGAATATTGAGCATCATTTACAAGAAAGACGAAATATTGTTCAATTAGAAGTCCACTTTAATGAAAATTTTGTAGATGTTTTAGATGAATTACATACATTTTTTGAACTTAAAAAAATTAGAATTAGAGATATTATTTTTGATAAAGTTACCAAAGGGAAAGTCCGTTCAGTAAAATATATACTTCTTTTACCTTATGGATTAAAAAAATCCACTTTAATCGAATCTATTTCTCTATTAGAAGCTGTAGATAATGTTATTGAAAGGCACTAATTTAAATAAAAATAAACCATAGACCATGCAAATTTTTATGGTCTATGGTTTATTTTATTTGTTTTTATATAATAAAATTTTTAATTATGTTTTTTAAACTAAAATATTGAATTAACTATTTTCTCAATAGCCTTTGCTGTTTCTTGTGGTAATTTATCATAACCACCTTTTTCAATATCTCTAGATTTAATATAATCTAATCTATCTTTAAATCTTTCTTTTAACTGAATTAAGTATTCCTCATCATCCATATTTGGAACAAAACCTTCAATTTCCATTATTTCTAATGCTTCAAATTTATGCCATTTTTTAAAAATTGCTTTATCTTCAACAACAGACTCCAAACATCCTAACGTAACTTCTTTTGAAATCTTATTTTCCATAAAAAAGCCTGTATTTAATATATAACAATCAACGTTTCTTTCATTAAAAAGATTAACAAATTTTTCATAATCTCTTCCTAATTGATATGTTCTAAATGGATTAGCATAAGGTTCTATTACTAATGCATTGGGATCCACTCCATTTGCTAATCTTTCAGCAGAAGATCTTTTAGTAGCTAAAGTAGCACCCATTGTAGCCGCTAAAACAGAATCTTTTATTTTTAATATAGGTGGTAAAGTAGAATCTTTCATCAACCAAAATATTGCATTTACAGGTTCATCAAATTTATTCACTCTATTTTGTGACCACAATTTTGATTTTATCGCTCTACCATTACCATTTCTAATATCTTCTGTTACCATAACGACTTTTCCATCTTCATCTATTGTCGCTCCACAATTTTGAGCAGACAACAAAAATTTATTATCTGGAGAAGAAAGTGGATAATCTGCTGTTTTATCAAAATAAGATGGCTCTAGTGCTATTGATGCACCCGTTTTTGCTGAAATAATAAATGCATCATCATGTAATACAGTCACATCATATTTTTCATCATGGTGTGCATGAGTTAAGGTTGATTTTCCAGAACCTGATAATCCAAAGACTCCTGCAACAAATTTTCTACCATTATCTAAATTATATCTTTTTTGCCCTCCGTGACATGCTGCATAACCATTTCTATTTGCAATAGACCATCCTAAAGTCAAAGTTCCTTTTTTAAATTCTCCAAAATATCTCATTCCTAGCAATGCCGCACAATTATGTTCTGGATCAAAAAAACTTAATCCCAAAGGATGTTCATCATGCGTCCAGTCTGGATCTGCAAAAACAAAAATATCTCCTTCCCCTGAATATTTATGAGACTTTTTATACATTTCAACCATTGATTCATTCATATACTGAAAATTTAATAACCAATTGTATAAAATACACTCAAATCCTTCTGGCACAAGTAAATTTGCTTTTACCATAAAGTCTTCATGCAAACCAACATAGGCTTGAGCATGATACATTTTTTTAAATCTTGTTTTGTAAACAGCTTCTCTTATCTTTAAAGCATATGTATTCTCTGAAACATCTGGTTCGCCTAAAATTCTCCTTGCAGCTGCACATCTACCATATACCGCTCCATCATTAAATAGTAAAACCTTTGAATCAGAATCTAGCCCCACGCATTCTGGTCCATAAATTGGCATATCCGTAATAATTGTACCTTCTGAATCACATGCCAATTTATATGCTTCTTTAAGTGAATTTACTCTTACAACATTATTTCTTAAAAAAGCAGTTTCAATAGTTGATCTTATTGATGAAAAAACAGGATTTTTTTTTGAAATTTCATTTCTTGCCATTTTTGATATAGTTGCCATCTAAACCCCTCCTTATATACTCCGATTTTAAGTATAAACAATTTTAACTAATTTTGCGAGTATTTTTAACAAATAAAATGTATTTTTATGTATATTTATCTTCACTTTTAATATTTTTTATAAAAAAAAGCGGCATGTAAATAGTACACAACCGCTCAAACTATAATTTATCTATGAATTATTTCTACCTCTATTGTTTATATACTCAAATTATCCTTTTACTAAAAAATATTTAGCTGAAAGTTTTATTAACATTGCTCCAATCGGTGCTGTAATTATAATTGATAAAACCGACAAAGCAAGCATTATTTCTCCTGATACAACCCCTAATGCTAGAGGCACTGCCCCTATAGCCGCCTGCACCGTTGCCTTTGGTGTATATGACGCAACACAAAAAAGTCTCTCTTTAGTATTTAAATTTGAATTTTTTGTTGAAATCAATACACCTATACTTCTTCCTATCAATCCAATTAGTATAAGTATCATTCCTTTTATACCTGAATCAAATGCAACCGAAATATTAACTTGAGCACCAACTAAAGTAAATAAAAATATTTCTGCAAAAATCCAAATTTTATTAAATTTGCTTGCCAATCGTTTTGCTCTTTCAGGTGCCTTTTCAAGCAAAACAAAACCTATAGTCATAACCCCTAATAAGCTTGCAATTTCAATTTTATCTGCTAATACTCCTTCTAATGCAGTAAATAAAATTGCTATACCCAAAATGTAAATTACCTTTTTTGTATCCCTCATATGAATTTTTTCAAAAATTTTAACTAACAATAATCCTATTATTAATCCAATTATAATTCCTAATATAATTGAAATCGGAATTCCCAATAATTTAACTCCAATATTATGCTGACTTCCACTATATAATCCCAAAAAAGTTGTAAAAATTGTTATTGCAAAAACATCGTCTATGGATGCACTAGCCATAACTAATGTAGGTATTCCCTTATTCGTTCCTATTTTTTCCTCTGAAAATTTAAGCATAAGAGGAACAACTACTGCAGGTGATACTGCTGCAATAATAAATCCTAAAATACCTCCTTCAATAAATGAAAAATCAAATAAAAACATTGAAACTAAAAGAATTGTAAAACCTTCAATAATTCCTGGAATACAGCTCATTTTAATAGCTGTTTTTCCAACACTATGCAATGTTTTTCTACTAATTCCAAGTCCAGCTCTTAATAAAATAATAATAAGAGCAATTTTTCTAAAATCTCCCGATACCTGTAACATATTGGCATCAATTATATTTAAACAATATGGACCTATTATCACCCCTAGTATTAACATTCCCAATAAACCCGGTAGTTTCATTTTTACAAATAACGCGTTAACTAATAGACCTAAAAAAACAATAATTCCCATGCTTGTTGCCATAATTTCACCTCATTTATTATTAGATTATTATTATACGCCCTTCCATATATATTTGTAAATTTAAATTATAAGTACAATTTATTCGCAAAGCATTTTAATTTTACTGTTTACTTTTTATTTTTTTTGTGTTATTATTTATATAAAGAATAATACATTTTTCGGAGGTGTACATGATGTTAAATTTAATTCCTTTAACTAAACAAGACAATAATTATTGTGTATCTAATGATTTTGACCAATTATTTGATTCATTCTTTAAGCAATCGTGGATACCTAACACAAATCCCTTATCTATGAAAGTAAATATTCTTGATAAAGGTGAAATTTATGAACTTGAAGCTGAAATACCTGGATTTTCAAAAGAAGAAATATCAATTGAAATTAAAAATAATATTTTAACTATTTCAGCAAATACTTCAACCAAAAAGGATATAGAAAACTCTAATTATATTAGAAAAGAACGAAGTAATTCTTTAATTAAAAGAAATTTTAATATTAAAGGTATTCAAACAAAAAATATTACTGCTAATTATAATAACGGACTTTTGACAATTTACTTGCCAAAGGAAACTGATAATTCAATTGAAACACATACAATTGAAATCAATTAATTTGCCCCTAACACTTTATATAACTTAACTACTCAAAAAAAAATGAAACAGAAAATTCTGTTTCATTTTTTTGAGTAGTTAAAATATTTTTTCTACTCTTCTTCAAATGCATCTTTCACATTCCATTCTTTCCAAACATTCCCTACTAATTCTGGACCCGGTTTAAGAGTTTTCTTCCCTGGTTTCCATCCCGAAGGTGTAGCCTCTGCACCCTTCATTTTTCTTACATGCTGAAATGCTTTAATTTGTCTAATTGTTTCTCCAACATTTCTTCCAACCGGAGGTGTTAATACTTCATATCCCTGAACTATTCCATCAGGATCTATTATAAAACGACCTCTCATTTCAACTCCCGCTTCTTCATCATATACACCATACAATTTACCAATACTTCCACCTTGATCTGAAACCATAGAATATGGCACTCCACCATCAACCATTTTAGATAATTCATTGTCATTCCACATTTTATGAACAAAAACACTGTCAACACTAACAGACATTACTTCAACGTCAATTTCTTTAAATTCACTATATTTTGCAGCAACTGCTGACACTTCAGTCGCTCAGACAAAAGTAAAGTCTCCTGGATAAAAACATAAAACTACCCATTTCCCCTTAAGTTCCTCTAAATCAACATTAATAAATTTACCACTTTTATATGCTTGTGCTTTAAATACTGGTGCTGGTTTTCCAACTTTAATCATTTTAGTTTCCTCCATTTTTTCAAATATTTTTTCTTTTTTTTGAATAACTTTGGTATCTTCAACCAAATTATTCGGACGAGCACATCCAATCTTAAACTCTTCTGACATAATACACCTCCTATAAACTATATTTTATCATTAATATAAAGTATTTCAAGGATTTTTGTAATGATTTTATTTTTGTTCTTATTATTGTTTTCCTATTATATACTCAAGCTCTTGAATAAATACTTTCACCAGTTCTGGATCGAAATGTATTCCACTTTGATTTATAATATATTCAAGAGCTTCTTCTTTTGAACATGCATCTTTATAAACTCTTTTATGTGTCATTGCATCAAAAACATCTAAAATTGCCAATATTCTTGCACTATATGGAATTGTATGTCCAATTAATCCATTAGGATATCCACTTCCATTAAATTTCTCATGATGATTTAACGCTATTTCAGCTGATAATTTTAATATTTCTAACTTAGATTTTGATAATAATTTATATCCAATAATAGAATGTTCTTGTATTTGCTCAAACTCTTCTAATGTCAATCTTCCTCTTTTTTTAAGAATTGCATCTGGTATCCCAATCTTACCTATATCATGCATAGTGCTTGCCACTTTCAATAATTCCGATTCTGAATGACTAAAATTCAATTTTTGTGAAAATCTGTATATCATTTCAGAAATCCGTCTTACATGACCTGCCGTTTCTTCAAAATGTTTTTCAATAACTTCTCCTAACATAATTATAAGTTCATTCTGAGTTGATAATATAGTATTTTCTAAAATATAATTATCTAGTGCAACCGAATAATTATTTAAAAATAATTTAATCAATTCAAAATCATATTTTGTCTTTGCATTATCAATATATATATAACTTTCAAAATAATTATTTCCACTATTTTTTATTAAAAAACCCTTCTTGGTCTTAATAATCACCTCTGATTTACTATTTTTAAGCTCTTTTAATATTTCATCAAATTCTTCTAATTTCGATATTTCTTTTCCAATATAACTACTATATTTCCCTGTTGCAGTCATAATTATAGATTTCTTATTTTGGTTTAAAACAATAAATCCCCCACTGTCTCCATCAGAAATCATATTATCGTTTTCTTCATCATAAAACTGGGATAATTGTAATAATACATTATTTAAAAAACCTTCAACAGAATTATACTTAAAAATATCTGAACTTGATTGAATGATTTTTTCTAAGCCCTTTTTATGTTTATCAATTTCAAATAAATCTCTATAATTTCTTAATGCCACATACATAACAGTGTATATTTTTTTCATAGTCATTTCTGTCTTTAGTAAATAATCATTTATATCATAATCTCTAATAACCGTTTCTTCTGGTGCTTCTCCGGGTTGTCCTGTTCTTAAAATTATTCTTACTAAATTATTTTTCAAATTTTCTCTAATATATTTTACAACTTCAAGTCCAGAATGATTTTCTTCCATAACAACATCTAAAAATACAATTGCAATATTTTTATTTCGCTTTAATATTTTTATTGTCTCTTCTGCATTATATGCATCTAAAAACTTTACTCCCTTGCCTAAAAAAATAAAATTCTTAAGCATCATCTTTGTTATTACATGTATTTCTTCGTCATCATCCGAAATTAATATTTCAAAAAAATCTTTTGGTCTAGAAATATTTATACTTTCTTCATTTATAAAATCTAAATTCAAATTTTCTTTTTTTAACTTATTCACTATTTCACCTCCAATTCATCAAATTCCATTATAAATTTTGTTCCCTTTTCTACAATACTTTCGCAAGATATTTTTCCTTTTAATTTTTCTGTTACTAAATTGTAAACAATATTCATACCTAAACCACTTCCCCCATTAATTCTATTAGTTGTATAAAATGGTTCAAACACATGTTTTACTACTTTCTTATTCATCCCATTTCCATCATCAGCATAAATAAAAATCAATCTTCCACCTTTTTTTATAATTTTCATTTCAATAATACCTTCACTTCTTTTTTTAAAGCCATGTATTATTGAATTTAAAATCAAATTAGTTATTATCTGCGCAAATGCTCCTGGATAACTATATATAACTAAATTATCTTCACATACCAAATTTATTTTAATTCCTTTATTTTTCCACTCATGCTTTAAACTAGTTATAACAGACTCAATATTATCCCTGACATTAAATTTAACTTTTATTTCTGCAGATTGATTTACAGCAAGAGCTTTAAAATTCATAACTAATTTAGAAGCTCTATTTAAATTATTGCTTAGTATATTAAAACTTTCATCCATCATTTCTATATATTCAATAAACATTTGTTTTGTCATTTTACCATTTTCTAATGAATCTACAATATCATTATTAGTTTTCTCCATTAATGAAACAGCTGATACTGAAATCCCAAGTGGGGTATTTATTTCATGTGCAATTCCCGACACTAGTGACCCAAGTGATGCCATTTTCTCTCTATTTATTAATTCTTTCATCAAAATTTCTACTTCTTCATCTCTCTCAATTAACCGTTTTTGTAAACTTTTTTTCTCTCTTTGATGTAATCTTTCTATTTCCTTTTGTGCTTTTAATAATTCTGTAATATCAACTCCTGAAAATAAGACCATCTGCAAATCATTCTCTTCATTCTTAATTGGAAGTGCTGTAAAATAAATACTCTTAGTTTCAGAATTTTTAACATAATCATATTTAGAAACTTCCTTTTCACTCCCACCAATAATTTTTTTAAAAAGATTGATAATAATTACTAGTTTTGTATCATTATCTAACAATTTCTCAATTTTATATCCTATTAAATTTTCCCTATCAATCATAAACTTAGTTTGAAACGATTTATTGATGGCAACAAAATATCCATTAATATCAATACTAAATATAATTTGATCAATATTTTCAACTAATACCCTATATTTTTTTTCGCTAAGAGTTAATTTATTAAAAAGATTTTTTAAATTTTTACTCATAGAATTAAAAGCGTCAATTAAATAATATGTCTCATCTAAAAAGTAATTATTTTCTTCATTTATTTCATCAAATTCACCATTTGAAATTTTTTCAGCAATCTTTGTACTCTCAATGATAGGTTTTGTTATCTTTTTTAAAATAAAAACACCAAATAAACTAAGTATAATTATTGTTATACTTACAATTACCATTGTTAGGTTTTGTCTTTTACTTAGATTTCCTACAACTTCTTTTTCATTCATTATTATTATTATTCGCCAATCTAATTCTTTTAGTCCTTTAATTTTCGACATATAAAGTAAATTTTTTTCAATTCCAAATTTTTTAATAATTATTTGATCCTCTATTTCTTCGTTATCTTTTAACGCTCTACTACTATCAATAATTATTTGATTTTTTACATTCTCTGTGGTTAATAATTTATTAGCATTTACATTATTTTCACCAATCAAAATTTCCTCAGACGATGCTATCAAATTCCATTTTGAATCTACTATATAAGATACTCCACCCTCATAATTTTTTATATCTTTTAAAAATTTATTAATGCCATTTAATTTAATATCTATTCCAACAGTTCCCTTAAATTCATCATTGCTTAATACAGGTATTAATGCCGTAATGGTACTTTCCATTTTTTCATCATAATTCGTATATACATCAGACCACATGCTTTTTCTTTCTTTTTTTACCGGAATATACCATGGTCTGACTCTAGGATCGTAATTTTCAAATTTCTTTATTACATTAGAATCTATTGTAATTCCATCATAAATTAGCAAACCATCTTCTTTCTTATTGTCTTTTAACATTAGGTTTAATGACTCGTCGTCATTTATACGAAATGCAACGTAATTTCCTTCTTCATTTCCATAACCTATACTACTAATCTGTGGCATATCATGCTTTATAGAATCAATATAACTTAATATATATTTTTCTAGTTCTACCATATTATTATCTTCAAATATATTTGCAAGTTTATTTTGATTTACAAATATTTCTCCAATTTTAAATGGTTCTAATAATAATTTATCTAATTTAACTTCTATATTTTCAATAGTCACCTCTAATATTTTTTTACCTTGTTCTTCTTTTAGCCAGTTATAGTCAGTTCGCCATAAAATAAGAAATACAATTAAAACTAAAGTAATAATAAAGAAAAAAGGAAACATTAAAGCTTGACTAACCTTTATTCGTTTCATTTAATCACCACCTAACTATATATACCTCAAAAATAAATATATATGCATTAACAAAAAAGGCTATCTTGATAATTTTTTCTTATCAAGATAGCCTTTTTGCTATATTTCTACTTCTGAAAACACCGTTTCAATATTTTCTTTAATATTAAGTTCCCACTTTTCTTTAATCCTTAGCATTTTATATGCCTTTTCATAATTTTTTCTTTCTTCATAAATTTTACTTAAAATATTATAAATTTTACTTAACTCACTTAACCTATGTTTTTGAAAACATATTTTTTCGGTTTTTCTCAAAATTTCTTCTGCTTCAAAATAATTTTTTCTCAAAATACTTATTTCTGCTAATTCTAAGTAATTTGCAATAACCTCTTCCCAATCATTATTTTTATTAGCAAAATTAATAGTCTCTTTATAAAGTTCTTCAGCTTTATCTAATGCTCCTATTTTATAAGCATATAGCGCTTTTATATTTAAGTAATCGCCTTCTATTTCAGCTATTGTATCTAAACTCTTATTCTCTCTTACTTTATTAAAATAAACTTCTTCTCTTTTTATATCTTTATCTATATCAGACATTTTATTCATTTTAAGTTTTACAATAGCAATGTTGTGATATATACAAAACTCTTCATACACATCTTGACTCAGTAGATTTTTTTCTGCTTTTTCATAATTAAGCAAAGCCAATTCATAGTTTCCTAAAGAATAAAACAAATTGCCTTTCATCCTTTCAAACTGTGACCTAGTTTTCTTATCATCAATTTCATTAAAAACTTTGAAATTTTTTATCAATAAATTAAAACAACATGCATATAATCCCAAGTCTTTCATAATATTCAAAGTTCTCTTAAGTGTTAAAATCATTGCATCATAGTCTTGCAGTACTATACTCATTTCCAATAAATTTTCCATCTCAAGTCCACAAGCAGGATCGCCAACTTTTTTGTATTTATTCCAAATATTTTTAACTGCATTACGTACATCTTCAATACAGGTAATATAATTTTCATCCATCATATAACCCACCTTTTTTATAAAATATGTTATTATTATATCATAATAGAATTTATTTATTTCTATTCAATTTTAAATTTTAAGGTGGTACTATGCTTAATAAAAATAATTTCAGACAATTTTACAAATCAATAATGGTATTATTTATTTCTATGCTACTAGTCTTTAAAGCTCTAGAAAATTTCAATCAATTTGCTGAAGCTTTCAAAGCAAGCTTTAATTCAATTATTGGAATATTATCTCCTTTTATTTGGGGACTTGTCTTAAGTTTTTTATTAACCCCTATTTCAAATATAATTGAAAATAATTTACTTAAAAATAGAATTATGAAAAGAAAAAAATCAATAGTTAGGGCTTTAAGTATTTTTTTAAGTATGTTTTTTGCCCTATTAATTATTCTATTAGTTTTTTATGGATCTATTTCATTAATATCTGGAAATATAACTAAAATTAGTTTTGATTCTATACAATCAACTCTTTATAATTCTTCAAAAAATATATTAAATACCCTTCAAAATATTGAAGAACCATTGACTAATCTTGGCTTACCAAATGATATTGTTTTACTATTAAGTAATTATGCACATTCATTTTATAATATAGCATTTTCTACAATACAAACTCAGCTTGGAAATGCAATTATTTGGACAAAGAATATATTAATAACTTTTATTAATTTTTTCTTTGGTTTAGTTTTTGCTTATAATATGATGTTTAATAAAGAATATTTTATAAAACTTTATCAAAATATTGCACACTTTATTCTACCCAAATCATTATGGAGTGGTTTTAGTAGTTTAAGTTCTTCCTTTTATGAAGTCCTTCGTCACTTTGTAAGAGCTCTTTTTATAGATTTATCATTAATAAGCTTAGTAACTTTTATATCGCTACTTATTATTGGTGAAAAATACGCGTTTTTGACTGGAATATTTGCCGGTTATACCAATATTATACCTTACCTTGGAACATGGCTTGGCATAATTCCTGCTGTATTAGTTGCTTTAGTTACAAAAGGCGTAAAACAAGCAATTTTTGTTGGTATATATATTGTTGTAATACAACAAATTTATATTGTAATTGTTTCTCCAAAAGTTAAAGGTGACACAATGGGTGTTCACCCACTCTTTGTGCTTTTATCATTCTTCGTTTTTGGGGCATTATTTGGTCTTTGGGGCACTATACTAGCACTTCCTATAGCTGGAATAATTAAAGTTATATTTACTCATTGGGTTAAATATACCTCTAAAAAAAGACAAATCAAATGGGAATAGAATTACATTTTCAATTTCACAAAATAATAAACCACTGCTATAATTTCTCTTAAATATCCTTTTATTTTAAAACTTTCAGGTGTATTTACTTTTTTTACCGCTATATTTAAACTAATACTTTCAGCCACCATACTACTTCTAAATGCATGATAATTATTTGTTACAACTATGCCTTCTTCTTTTTCCAAATGTAAATTTTCTAATATCTTCTTTGAATATTTCAAATTTTCAATTGTTGAAGTAGATTTTTCTTCAATCAAAATCCTATTTTCTAAAATACCTGCTTTCAATAATTCTCTCTTTATTGCTAATCCCTCTGATATACCTTCATCCTCTCCTTGTCCACCAGTACATATGACTATAGCATCTTTATGTTTTTTAGCTAATTCTATCCCACCATTAATTCTATTTTGTAGTGCGGGTGCAGGCGTTTCTCCGTATAGTCTTGCTCCTAAGATAATGATATATCTAGGTTTATCAGGCATTTTTTTATTATAAAGCATTATATTCATTAATGATAATAAAAAAATAATAAATCCTATACACAAAATGCCAATTAAAGTTTTATTTATCACTCTAAATCTATTCATCTTATTCTCCTTATTTTAATAACTAAATTATACTACAAATTAAATTTAAGAAGTAAAAACTCTATTACAAAAACATCTCTATTCTTGTAAATACTAATCTTTTTTGATATACTCATTTAAAGAAATTGCACATTATGAAAGGATTATTATGTTAGATAAATTGGAAGAATTAAAATCTATTGCAGATACAATTGCTGCTCAATTTGGCAGAAATACAGAAGTTCTAATTCATGATTTTACTAGAGACTTAAATCATACAATTGTTTATATTGTAAATGGTCACGTTACTGGTAGAAAAATTGGAGGTTGTGCTTCTGAATTATTTATAAAAGAATTAAAAAATTCAGCAAAAAACAAGACAAAATTACGTTATATCTCACAAACATCTGATGGAAAAACTTTGAGATCTTCAACGGTTAATTTTTTTAATGATCATGGTGAACTAATTGCTTCAATATGTATTAATGAAGATATTAGCGATTTACTACTACTTGAAAAAGCAATAAGCAATATGTCAAATAATCATTATTTTGATAATTCTCCAAATAATAAAAATGATTCATTTTCCGTATCTATTCAAGATTTATTAGATTCAATAATAGATGAAGGTTTAACTTTAACCGGTGTATCCCCATTAGAAATGAATAAAACCTCTAGAATAAAATTTTTATCTTTTTTAGATGAAAAAGGGGTATTTCTAATTCAAAAATCAGGCCAAAAAATTTGTACGCTTTTAAATATTTCAAAATTTACACTTTATAATTATTTAGATGAAATAAGAAATAGTAACACAAACTAAAAAATACTACAACTAATTAAGTACTATCTAAATAGTTGTAGTATTTTAAAATTAAATTCTTCTTTTTTATATTTTAAAAATTTTTGCTCAATTTTAATTCATAAGTGATTTTACAATTTTATCAAACGAATTTTTTTCTAATTTATAATTTTCTTCAATTTGACCATTATCTATTCTTATAATAGTATCCACCGTATTATAAAGAAATTCTAAATCATGCGAAATTATAAATATTATATTATCTTTATTAGAAATACTTTTAATTATTTTAGCAGTTTCTATCATATGAAAATAATCCATCCCACTTGTTGGCTCATCAAAACATAGTATTTCACTCCCCGAACATATTCCAGCTCCAATAGATACTCTTTGTTGCTGTCCTCCTGATAAACTTAATGGATGTGCCTCTTTTAAAGAATCTATATTTAAATTAGTTAATACATTTTTAACTCTATTTTGATACAATTCTTTATTTGCTCCTAATTTTAATTCCTCTTCGACACTTTCTGTAAATAATTGATACCCTACATTTTGCATAACTAAATAAGATTTTTCTAATCTCTTCTTTGATTTCATCCTTTTTTTATCAATAAAAACCTTAGCTTCACCTTTTTTTTGTAAACCTATCAATGAATTAGCAAACGTTGATTTTCCTTGTCCATTTTTACCTATTATTCCTACAATTGATCCAAAGTTAAACATAATATCCGAAATATTTAATTTAAATTTCTTTAAGCCTGAATAATTAAATTTCAATTTTTTAATTTCTAATTTTTTACTTTTATTAATATTATTTTTATTGTTCAATTCTAAATTATTCATTTCTATTTTTCTAAGTCCTAATTTGATTCTATTTACTTCACTAAGTGATGAAAATTCTTCCTTTGAAAATTCCTTTTTAATTTCACCATTTTCAATATATATCGCTCTATCAATTAAATCCTTTAAAAAATATAATCTATGTTCACTAATTATTATTGTCTTACCTTCGTTTTTTAACTCCATCAGCATTTCTCGAATTTTATCAATAGATTCCATATCTAAATTAGATGTAGGTTCATCAAAAAGGACAATATCTGTATTTGAAGCATATGCAGATGCAACTGCAATTTTTTGCTTTTCACCTCCGGATAGCTCAAAAATATTTTTATCTAATAATTTTGATATATCAAATGCTTTAATGGAGGCATCTAACCTTTTTTCAATTTCTACTTTATTAACTCCATGATTTTCCAATGAAAATAGAATTTCTGAAGTAGTATCTAAGTTAAAAAATTGAGATTTTGGATTTTGAAATACGGTTGAAACAATTTTTGATACTTCATAAATTTCCTTAGATTTAATATCTTCGTTTAATAATAATACTTCTCCACTAATCTCTCCTTCATAATAATTAGGAATTAGTCCATTAATAAGCCGTAATAAAGAGGTTTTACCACAACCACTTTTACCGCATAGTAACACAAATTCGCCCTTTTTAATCTCTAAATTTATATTTTTCAATTGATTTATTCCTTTTTTATTATCATACGAAAAAGAAAGATTTTTAAATTTTATCATATACTCTACTCCATATTCCCATTATTAAAATTGCAATCAAATAGGTTATTATAAACATATCCCAAATACTTATTTTTGACTCTTTATATCTAATTTTTTTACAAGGATTATCTACACCTTTTGTATGTGCGGCTGCTGCTAACTCATCTCCAATTTTACTTGATGAAGCCAACATTGGAACTAATATATATTCAACACATGCTGCTGGTGCTTTAACCATATTTTTAATTGAAAATGATATTCCTCTCATCTTCATAGCATTTTTTATATTGTTATATTCTTCTCTCAATGTTGGAAAAAACCTAAACATAACAGCAACAGGAATTATAACTTCTTTTGGAATTTTAATTTTTTCAAGTGAACTCATTAATACTCCTGTAGGTGTCGAATCATTAGTATATTTTGCCCCCATTACTGGAAGTAAAAATCTTCTTGCCATAAAAACCAAAGAATGTAAAAATCCATCGAATTTACCCAGAACTTTAATTTCTACACCTTCAAACCATAAGAATAGTAAAAATATCACTATCATCTTTATACCAGTTAAATATTTCCCATCTTGAAAAAATAATAATCCAACTAAAACTATCATTGATGTTTCCACGATTATGGGAATATCTATAACAATCATAGTTCCCAACACAAGTATCAATAATATTTTAGTAATAGGGTAAATTGATATTTTTGTTCTTAACATTTATGCTAATCCTGCCTTTTTAAAATGTTTATTTAGAACTTTTGCTCCAAATTTACCACCTATTAACCCACCAATAAATGCAGATATATACAATACTGGAACTATCCATAATGGTAATGCTATCAATTCACTTGCATACTCTGCTCCAGCCATTTTTTCTGTTAATTTATAATAGACATCCTGCATTAAAAATATTTGTAAGAAAGAACCCACTAACCACATAGATAATACACTATGAGTTATTATATTTCCTTTAATGCTTTTAAATCCAAAGCTTCTTCTTACAAATTCGGCTATCAATGCAATAATAGCTGAATGAATTGCCACAACTGGTGTATGTCCCATTAAAGTCATTATAAGTCCTGGAATTAATCCAAAAATAAACAAAGCCCATGGTTTTTGAACTTTTGCCATAAAAAACATTGTTATTACCCCTGAAATAATTGCACATGCAAGTGGATAGAATAAAAACGCTACAACTGAAAATCCTAACGGCATTCCAACTACAAACATTCCTACAAAATAAATTGCTGAAAATACACCTAGAGTAACCAAATCTTTTAATTTTAAATTATTTTTTCCCATTTTAAAATCCCCTTTATTATTATATTATCTTTTAATTTCCCAACTTCTCGCTGCATTTCTTTTTTCCCAAAGTGTATTATAAACACCTCTTTTTTCTATTAATTGTCTATGAGTTCCAATTTCCTCAACCTCACCATTCTCCATAACTATTATTTGATTTGCATTTTTTATAGTATGAAGTCTATGTGCAATAACAATAACCGTTTTTCCTTTTACAAGCTCATCAATAGCCTGCTGTATATAATATTCATTGTCAGGATCAACTGATGAAGTTGCTTCATCTAAAATAACAATAGGTGCATCTTTTAATATTGCCCTTGCAAGTGAAATTCTTTGCTTTTCCCCACCTGAAAGTGAATTTCCACCAGCATCCACCTGTGTATTATAGCCATTTTTTAGTCTGCTAATAAAACCATGACATCTAGCTGCTTTTGCAGCATCAATCACCTCTTCCATCGTTGCATCTGGTTTACCAAATTTTATATTATTTAATATTGAATCATTAAATAAATAAACTCTTTGAAATACTGCAGAAATATTTTTAAGCAAACTATCGCAAGTTATATCTTTAATATTGTTATCTCCAATTTTTATAATCCCACTATCAATATCCCAAAATCTCATTATCAAATTAGCAACTGTTGTTTTACCCGATCCAGAATGACCCACTAAAGCATTCATAGTCATAGGTTTCATTGATAAATTAACATTCTTAAGCGTACTATTTCCACTCTCATATGAAAAATCAACATTTTTAAATTCAATATCATATTTTTCTATTTTTTTATCAATACAATTTTCATCAATAATTTTAGTTTTCTTTAAATCTTCAAACCTTTTTAAACAAGCTTCTGTAACTGCCAAAATGCCACTTTCTGGTGCCAACGCTTGTACTGGTAAAAAAAGAAAAAATGCAAATAAAGAAAATCCCAATGTATAGGAAGCATCCATTAATCCATTATTGTAAAATATCAAACTGATAAATATTATTCCAGCTGTTGTAATAGAAAAAATATTAGTGTAATTAATTGCTGGTTTAATAAAATCTTTTTCAAATGAAATCGATTTATTCTTTGTTTCATCAATGATTTTTTGAAACTCAATTTCTTTATTATTGTTAAATCTATAAGATTTTATTACTTCAATTCCCATTACATATTCCAAAATTGAGTACGTAAGTTTCTCCTGTTGTTTTTGTCTTATTCTAGAGCCTTTCTCTCCAACTTTAGTAACTTTCTTAAGTTTAATTAGTCCAATTATTGACATTGCTACTGAAAATAATCCTATTTTATAATTCATTAACAATATAAATGTATTACCTACAATCAATGTTGCATACGCATTAACAATTTTCCCAAAAGTATGAAAAGACTGCTCTTCAAAAAACACTAATTCTTGTGTTAAAATTGTAGTTACTCTACCTAGATTACCCTCATTAAAAAATCCCAAATTAAATCGTTTTAATTTATCACCTACCGAAATTCTTTCTCTAGCGCAAATTTCATATGCTGAAAGACTTTGTAATGAATTAAATCTATAAACTACCAGCATCCTAATTAATACTGAAACTAAAAGCATAGTTCCTATTTTTATTATATTTTTTACATTTAAATTATCTTGCTGTATCAATTGCAATAAATAAATAAACATGACAATGGGAAAATTAAGCAGTATTCCATCTAAAAAACTATAGACAAAACTTTTTTTTAATTTTTTAGAATATGCACCTGAAAAATTTAAATACTTTTTCAAAAAATTAAGCATCTATTTCACCTCCAATCTTCCATTTTCTACTTTCCTGACTAACCTCCCACAAAGCTTTATATTTTCTCGAATTTTCCAGTAATTCATTATGTGTGCCTTGTGCACAAATTTCTCCTCTTTCAAGTACCACAATATTATCTGCCTCTATTATTGTGGATAGTCTATGTGCAATAACAAATACTGTTTTTCCTTCAATTAATTTATTTATTCCCTCTTGTATTTTTTCTTCATTTTCAGGGTCTGTAAATGAAGTTGCTTCATCTAATACAATTATTGGTGCATTTTTTAATATTGCTCTTGCAATAGAAATTCTTTGCATTTCTCCCCCTGAAAATTTAGTACCTCCTATTCCAGCTATCGTATCTAATCCATTAGGTAAATTTTCAATAAATTCTTTTACATTGGCTATTTCTATTGCTTCCATCATTTCATTTTCTGTTGCATTTGGATTTCCTATAAGTAAATTTTCTTTAATACTCATATTGAATAGAAAATTATTTTGTGATACATAGCTAATCGCATCCATTAATTTATCAATAGGCATATCCATTATATTTATATTTCCAATCTTAATACTTCCTTTATCAATATCCCAAAATCTAACTAATAATTTGGTTAATGTAGATTTTCCAGATCCAGATTCTCCTACAAGTGCAGTAATTGAATCCGTCTTTGCAATTAAAGAAATATTTTTAACTGCATATTTATCGTCTTCTCTATTATATTTAAATGAAACATTTGAAAATTCTACATCATAACTACTTAAATTAGATTTACTATTGCTTTCCTTTAACTCTTCTTTATCTAAAAAAGCTAAAATATTTTTACTCTTTTCTCCTAACACCGGTAATGAAGGAATAAATTGAATAAATCTAGTTAGTGGAACTCCAATACTCATGCTTAACAATGCAGCCATCAACAAATTATTTAGAGAAATACTTCCATTTAAATAAAACCATGCTCCAAAAGGAATTATCCAAAGAAGTGGCGATGTAAAAATAACCGTATATATACACATTGATTTCATGCTATCCTTAGTCCAATCAACTGTATAATTCTTATAATTTTCCACTGAATCATTATATTTTTTAAAGCTTTTAGAAGTTTGATTAAAAACCTTTACGACTTCCATTCCATTAACATAATCCACTAAATTTTCATTCATATTTTTCGCTGCCTTATAATAATTCCCCATTTTTTTAAGCCCTTTTTTCATCATAAATCCTACAGATAAAAATGCTAAAAAACTATTAAACAGAACTAATAATGCTAATCTAAAATCTACAATAAACAATGAAATAATTACCAATATAATTACAATCATATTAGATATTCCTTCTGGAATTGAATGGGCTAATATAAGCTCCATATCTTCTACTCCCTCAGAAAACATCTTTTTAATGCTTCCCTTGCCTTCTTTATCAATACTCCCCATAGATAAAAAAAGTAATTTCTCAGACATTTTAACCCTTATGCTCTTTAAGGTTTCATATGCTATTTGATGCGTAATATCTAGACCCTTAAATAAACATACAGTTTTTAATATTAAAAGCACTGCTACTAAACTTACTATTTTAATTATTAATTCCATTTCAAGTGGTAAATTTAAGATTATTTTTTCTGCAATTCTAGAAAATAAAACAAATGGAATAATTCCACAAACTGCTCCTAAAACTAAAATTGTAATTGCAAAAACCATCCTTTTATAACTTTTATCTAAAAACTTCAATATCTTTAAATACGATGTCATTTTGCTCCTCCTTTTATTATTTGATATTGATTCTCATTAATGTTACATTCTTAAAAATTCCTTTTCAACTCCATTTAGCTAAAAAAAAAGCCCGTTTAGACAAACGAACTTAATTTTTTATATTTTATCAACATTTTCAATATTAATTTATTTAATTTTAGAAGGAAATACGCCATATTTTTTATAAAATGCATTTGAAAACTTACTAGGATTAGAATATCCTACTAAATTAGCTAGATCAATAATGTTTATTTCTCTACTTTTTAATATTTCCATAGATTTTTCTAAACGAATATTTCTTAAATAACCTATAGGAGGCTTATCATATATTTTAGGAAATATTTCTTTAATATATGATTGATTTATATCAAATTTTAAAGATAAAAACTTTAAAGTAATATTATCAGTATAATTAGCTTTAATATATTTTTCAATTTTAATAACTTTATCTATATATTCTTGTTTGTGAAATTTTTTATTTATATACTGCTCTTTTTTTTCTACATTTTTTAATGCCAATTGTAAACTAAATAGTTTTATGTTTGAAATACTATTTCTATTTATTTCAATAATTAGCTTTTTTAATATATTTAAGCTTTCAATCGTAATTTTAGAGGATAAAATTTTATTTCTATCATTCATAATACAACATAAATCATTATAGCTTCGTTTATCATATAGAAATGAATTTTTATAAAAATTTAAAAATTCATCGATATAGAAAAAAAGTGAAATACATTTTATTCCTCCAAGTCCAGTTTCTGAACTAATAAATTTCCCATTTCCAGAATATATCATCACTTCATTTTCTTTAAATATTCCAGTAAATTTATTTTCTAAAAAAATATTTGCGTTCCCTCTAATTGTATGATGCATAATACAAATATTTTCAGAAAACGCCATTTCTTTGTCATTTATAATATTATTCATTATATAATCAGAATAAGTTAAAAATACTCCTTTGCAAATCTTGTATAAATTAATTATTCCTTCCCCATACTCTGCTTTTACACAATACCTTTTACTATCCATTGTTTCATTAATTAAATTGTAATATTCATTATAAAAGCTCTCATCTTCTAAGCTTGAATTCTTCATAGATTGCCTCCAAATTGATAACAATATTCATTTTTATTTTATTATATCAACTATTTCTATTATTTTCTTGCTTATTTTAAAAATTATAAACTGTTATTATATTTATTGTTTTCTTGTATTAGTTTATCTACTAATATATACTTATTTTGACTATTTAATGGGAGGCAATTATGAAAATAAAAAAACAACCACATGTATTTATAATATTAATAGCAATTATATTTCTTGCTTGCATTCTAACACTATTTATTCCAGCTGGTAGCTTTGATCGAGAATTCAATGAAGCTGCACAAAAAACAGTAGTTATAAATAATAGTTTTAAATTAATTGAAGCGTCTCCTATATATCCTCATCAAATTCCAATGCTATTTTTTAAAACATTGATAAATCCTAAAGTATCCAAAATGATTTTTTTTATTTTAATTTTTAGTGGTAGTTTTGAAATTCTTATTGAAAGTAATTGTATTGCTTCTATTGTAAGCCTTTTATTGAATAAATTTAGGCACAAACCTTTAGTAATCATCCCCATATTTTTAACAATTTTTTCTATTATAGGCTTTTCCACTGGATTAACAACTATTTCTATAGTATTTGTTCCAATTGGTTTAGCTATCGCTAAATCATTAGGATATAGTGATCTAATAGGTATTTCTATGATAATGTTAGGTGCGAATGTTGGTTTTACCGCTGGAATGTTTAACCCTTTTACAGTAGGTATTGCTAATAGTATTGCTGAACTTCCAATGTTTTCTGGCAGTTGGATACGATGGATTGCTTGGATTTTACTTTTATTTGTTACAAGTTTATACTTAACTCATATGGCAAAAAAACAACCTAATTTACTAAACAAAAATGTGAATTTTGAAGAATTTTCAATAAAAATGAACATTAAACAAAAAATAGTACTATTTTCTTTTGCCTTATTTTGGATTATTATTATTAGTGGTATTAATATTTATAAATGGAGTATTCCAGAGCTTTCGTCTGCTTTCCTAGTGTATGGTATTATTGTAGGAATAATAATGGGTTATAATTCGACTAAAATATGTAATTTATTTATAAATGGATCTAAAAAAATGCTTAAAGGAGTTTTTGTGATTGGTTTAGCTGCAACAACGCGAACTATTTTAAGTGATGGGCATATTATAGATACTATTTCAAATTTTCTTATATTATCAGTATATCAATTACCAAAGTATACTCAGCTTATTGGTATGTTTTATTCCAATACCATAATTAATATATTAATCACTTCAGGTTCTGGTCAAGCTGCTTTAATTATGCCAATTCTACTTCCAATGTCTGATATATTAAATATTTCAAGGCAATCAATCGTTTTTGCTTACCATATGGGGGATGGAGTAACAAATCTTTTATCTCCAATATCCACTACTCTTACAAGTGTACTGGCTCTATCAAATATAAATTATGATAAATGGTTCAAATTTTATATTCCTCTAGTCGGTTTATATTTAATTGCAGGTACACTTTTAATGATTTTAGCGGTAATCGTAGGTTATTAATGGTCCTGTACTCTTTCTTTCAACCAAATCAGCAGTAAACTCAACTTTCGTTTGAACTGATTTTTTTATATCGCCCATTAAAGAAAGAGCTATATTTACAGCAGCTTCTCCCATTTCTTTTTTAGGAATATTAAAAGTCGTTAAATTATACGGTTTAAATTTACTAAAATATAAATTATCATGTCCCATTACAGAAATATCTTTTGGAATACTAATATTATGTTTTTTTAAACTATCAATAACTCCCATTGCCATTAAATCACTTGCACACCAAATTGCAGTAGGAAGGTTATCTTCTTTGATAATATTTTCAACTAATTTATATCCCGCCTCATATGTATCACTACTATGTCCCTCTATATAAACTTTAGGGTCTAGTTTCAATTTATTCATCGCTTCTATATATCCTTCTTTTTTTTGCAAAATTGTATTATTCTCAGGATTATACAAAAAAAGAGCTATCTTTTTATGTCCTAAATTATATAGATAATTGACTGCAATTTCTGCACTATGTTTATAATTAAATTTAACACAATTAGGTTCATTAAATTCTACTTTCCCTCCAATAAATATTACTGGAAGTAAATCCTTGCAAACATCTTTAATTCTACCTATTTCGCTACTTACAGGTGCAATAATTAAAGCTCCAACTCTATTTTCGCACATATTTCTGCAATATATTTTTTCTAATTCTTTATCTCTATTTGAAACGCCCAAAAAAACCGAATGTCCTTTTTCTAACGCTTGTGCTGATATAGCTTGAAACGCTTCATTATAAGCCGTTTCTGCTCCAATAGATGGTACAATCATACCAATATTATGATTTGAATTTTTTGAAGAAAGACTCCTTGCAGAAGCATTCGGAATATATCCTATCTCATCTGCAATTAAACGCACTCTTTCCTTTAATGAATCCGATATATCATTTGCATCTCTTAATGCCCTTGAAACCGCAACATGGGAAACATTTAAAATTTTGGCAATATCTTTTATAGTAGGCTTCTTTTTACCATCATATAATTTTGTCATATAATCACCTACCTTTATGAATAAATATTATTGGATTAATTTTACACTATAAATATGTATTTTTCAACAATTCTTTGGGTAATACCTATATAATAATATTTATAATCATCATTATTGCCGCTATAAGATTAGTAACTGCAAATATTTTTTTTAAGTTTTTAGGTTTACTTTTTAATGCATATTTACTTCCTATGAGACCTCCTATAACTGCTACAATCATAAGTGGAATCGCCAATGATGGATTAAAATCTCCATTAATGCTATGTCCTATAAAACCCATTAAAGCAGTTGCTGCAACCATTGCTGACGATGTTCCAATAGCAATTTCCATAGGTATACCACATAACATAACCATTAATGGTATCTTAAATGCACCACCTGAAATTCCTATTGCTCCAGCAAAAAAACCAACACATGCAGTTATTGGAAGAGTTAACCATAAATTCACTGTATATTCATACTCTCCAAATTTCCTATTCCAATAACCAAATTTATTTTTCTTAATAATAGGTTTTTCTTTAACTGAGATAAACATAAATATTGATATAACAATTAATAAACTTGCAAACATTAATTTTAAAGTTATACCCTCAATATTTCCTGCAAAATAACCACCTATAAGAGCCATAATATCAGTTGGTGGATCTATAACAAGAGCTAATTTCCAATCTACCTTTTTACTTTTATGAAATATAAGCATTGAAGTTAATGCGGTTCCCATCATTATTAGCTGTGAAGTTGTCGCTGCATTATGCATTGAAACCCCCGCTAAAACCATCGTTAAAACATAAAAATTTCCACCGCCTTTTCCTACCATAGACATTAATACCGAAATTGCTAAAATTAT
>Ga0193963_1000289_pt1 | contig 26230 bp, 20 predicted proteins | sample FB_6_MG_FD_140359 | JGI IMG/M metagenome (GOLD analysis project Ga0193963, IMG submission 140359) | Microbial mat bacterial communities from the Broadkill River, Lewes, Delaware, United States - FB_6_MG | ecosystem: Environmental > Aquatic > Freshwater > River > Microbial mats | place: USA...
ATCCATGGTTCGTTACCTCCTCAGAGTCTGAATGGCTTTAAGGGCCATGCCGGTTGCATTCTGGTTGGATGTCACAACATCGGCCGGTTTATTGGCACACCCTGCTGCAAACAGGCCGCCTTTGGAAAAGTCATTGATAATAAAGCCTTCGTCATCAAAGGTCAGATCGGCTGCGGGCTTATCAATGGCGCAGGAGGGTTGCATTCCGGTGGCCAGCACCAGCATATCAACGGTCTGCCTAATTTTTTCCCCGGAGATGGTATCTTCGGCCACAAGATTGATGTTGCCTGTACCGCTCTCTTCACTAACTTCGGCAACCTTTCCTTTTACAAAAAAGACGTTTTCGTCTTCTTTGAGTTTGGCATAGAAGTTTTCGTATTTTCTGCCTGGGGTCCGCAGGTCAATGTAATAGATGTAAATTTTTGCATCAGGATACTGGGCTCTGATATATGTGGCATGTTTTAAGGATGCCAGGCAGCAGATATATGAGCAGTAGGGCAGATGGTTCTCATCCCTGGAGCCTGCACACTGGGCAAAGGCGATGGTCTCCGGAGCCTTATCATCGGACGGGCGGATGATTTTACCTTCGGTGGGACCGTTGAAAGAGGCCAACCGTTCCAGCATCATATTGGTGATGATGTTCTGGTACCGGCCAAATCCAAGATTGTCAATGCGGGTGGCATCATAGGGCTGCCATCCGGTGGTGAATACAACGGCACCGACTTTCAGGTCAAAGGAGCTTTCTTCCATGCTAAAATCAACGGCGCCATATTTGCAGGCTTCCTTGACCTTTTCCCGGTCTTCCTTGCCCATGGCCGAATCCATGACATAGCGCTGGGGAAAGGCCATGTTGTGGGGCAGGTATGCGGCTTTGCGCCGATCCATGCCAAAGTTGAATTCATTGCTGATTTCAGTTTCGCACACTTTTTCACATTCACCGCAGCAGGTGCAGTTGCTGTTTACATACCTGGGGGCGCTTTTTACGGTAACGGTGTAATCCCCGGGGGTGCCGTCAACGTTCTGTACCTCAGAAAGCGTGTACACCTTGATGTTCTTGTTATCTTTGAGGCGTCTGTAATTGATCTCAAGACCGCAGGTAGGCGGGCAGAGTTTGGGGAAGTAGTGCTTGAGCTGGGTAACTCTTCCGCCAAGGGAAGCTTCCTTTTCAATCAGGAAGACTTCGTAGCCCACTTCGGCAGCTTCCAAAGCGGTTGTCAGGCCGCTGATTCCACCACCAACCACCATAATGCTTCCGCTTACCGGGGCTGAATTTTCTGTAGTCATGCTGTCCCTCCGTGCATTTAAGTTGTGTAGTTGTGTATAGGTTCCAAATTTTTGTATGCCGGATCCTGGCAAAACCAGTTTTAATCGGTTTCGGCCCGGGGCCAGCATCCTGTTCTCCTTATTTGCAAGACTGCAAGTTAACCTATAAATCGTTTGCTGGCAAGCTTGCAAAAAAGGAGACAGGGCCGGGTAGGCATAATCTGAAAAACCCCCAGGCACCGGTAAGCCGGCACCTGGAGGTTCATATCAAGACATCCTTAGGTTAAAACGTCTTACCGCACTAGTCGGAGATGATTTTAACGTAGGGTTCTTTTTTCAGAGTCCATTCGTTGGTTTTCTTGTCATATGAAGAGTTGACAAAGCAGAACCATTCTTCGTCATTCTGGCCCATGAAGTCGCCTCTGTAGTAAAAACCAGGGAAGCGGGATTCTTCACGGAACTGGATGTGACGAGTGTGAGCCTGAACAGTGTAGAGACGATGGATAATTTCCCATGCTCTGAGCAGTTCATGAAGATCGCCAGCAGCAACTTTCTCAAGATCTTCACGGAACATTTCGAACAGGTCCATGAGAACTTCAAGGGATTTGCCGTTGGTCATGTACATAGCGCCAGTACCAGCACCATACTCATTGGTCATCTTCATCAGACGCATGGCCATACCTGCAGGTTTGCAGTAATGGGGGTTAACGTCTGTGGCTGTGGTGTATTCACAGTTATCCAGGTAGTTGTATACCGGATAGTAAACCATATCCACCAATTCCTGATCTGTTTCAGCAAAACCTGTAACCTTGTCGCCTTCGGCTTTCAGGTACTGAAGCATGGACTTGGCAATGATACGGCCTTCTGCGTGGGAGCCGGAGGAGAATTTATGACCGGAGCAGCCAACGCCGTCACCGGCAGTGAACAGCCCACGACATGTGGTCATTCTGTTGTAGCCCCATTTGTAGGAATCAGGAACCCAGTCTTCTTCGGGACCGGAGCACCAGATACCACAGCAACCGGAATGAGAACCCAGCAGGTACGGTTCGGTGGGCATAATTTCAGAGTCTTTTTTCTCGGGCTCTGTATTAGTTGCACACCACAGACCAGCCTGACCAACGGACATGTCAAGGAAATCTTCCCAAGCTTCTGATTCAAGATGCTTGAGTTCTTTTTTGTCCATGGTTTCGCCAAGGGCAGCAAGAGCTTTAGTGGTTTCCATGATGATGGGACCACGGCCTTCTTTGTATTCTTTCATCATCAGATGATTACGCAGACAGGTCGGTGTTACGGCAGCAGTTCCGTAAGGGGCATATTTTTCAAGCTCAGCTTTGGCTTCATCGTTACCGGCATAGAATTCACCAAGACCGTTAACAACTTTTGCTTTGAACAGCAGGAACCAAGCACCAACAGGGCCGTAACCATCTTTAAAACGGGCCGGGGTGAAACGGTTTTCCATCATGGACAGTTCAGCACCAGCTCTAAGAGCCATGGTGTAGGTGGAACCGGCATTCCATACAGGATACCATGCACGACCTTTACCTTCAGCAACGGAACGGGGCTGGTAGATGTTAACCGCGCCACCGCAGGCAACCATCATAACTTTTGAGTTGATGATGTAAACTTTGTTTTCACGTACGGAAAAACCAACTGCGCCAGCAGCTCTTTTGGGATCATCTTTGTCGTTGAGGATTTCAACGATGAAAACCCTTTCCAGGATGTTTTCGTCGCCAAGGGCTTTTTTAGCAGTTTCAGCAACGATTCTCTTGTAGGATTCGCCGTTGATCATGATCTGCCATTTACCGGTACGAACTGGAGTGGCGCCGCCTTTAAGGGTACCCAGTTTCTGGCCTTTTTTACCGTCGAGGTTTTTATTGTCGTCGGTTTTTTTCCAGATGGGAAGTCCCCATTCTTCGAATAGATGTACGGAATCATCAACGTGACGGCCAAGGTCAAAGATCAAATCTTCACGGACAATACCCATCAGGTCGTTACGGACCATGCGGACATAATCTTCAGGTTTGTTCTCGCCGATGTAGGTGTTGATGGCAGACAGGCCCTGGGCAACAGCGCCGGACCGTTCAAGAGCTGCTTTGTCAACCAGCAGAATCTTGGTGTCGTCATCAGCCCATTTTTTGATTTCAAATGCAGTTCCGCAGGCAGCCATACCACCGCCGATGATCAGAACATCAACGTCTATTTTCTCTACCTCTGGCTCTCTAACGATTTTAAGCTCACCAGTAGGTTTGTTAGGTAATGCCATTTATATACCTCCAAAAAATTTTATAAATATCAGAAATTAAATTTTAGCAACCTATGCTAGTTCGGTGGGAGCAACTAGTACATAACCGTCAGCTTCCTGAGTGGAAAGCAGGCCTGAAGCCAGATCTTTACCCTTCAGATCTTCATAAGCGTTGGCTTCGCCTTCGGGAGTGGTTCTGATGGGGAACTTGAAGCGTTTTACAACGCCGTTTCTGAACTTACAGGTCCACATAATGTCCTCAGTACCCATCATGGGCTGTACAGCAGCTCCCATGGGCACGAAGTCAGAGTAACCTCTTACTTCGATGGCCTGGGAGGGGCAGATCTTTACGCAAGAATAGCATTCCCAGCACTGATCGGGTTCTTGGTTGTAAGCTTTCATCTCGTTAGCATCCAGAACCATCAGGTCATTGGGGCAGATGTACATGCATGCGGTTTTGTCTCCGCCTTTACAGCCGTCACATTTTTCTGCGATTACAAAAGATGGCATTTAAAATACCTCCATTAATGTAGGTTAATCAAAATTGCACAAATACCGTTGTGCGACAATTTGTTTCTAACTAGATTAAGGCCCGCCGATAGTTTCGAAAGGCCTGTAATTTCAAATCTTTGGGTTTCGAGGATGATGGGTTGAATTCGTTTTAGATTTCATTCAATAAGCCTTCTTCCTCAAAACAAATGATATGGGAATAACACCCTGACAAGGTCTGTGTCAAGAAAATTCAAAAAAAATGATTTAATGATTTCTTCAATTTTTTTGAATGATTCTTGCTTCGACAATATATATGTTTTTTGGGGCGCCTAAAACACTATATCTAGTGAATGTAAACATTAAAATCATCTGGAAAAATTAGTTGGATCCTGGTAGTTTATCCGCCGGTTATTGATGACCCGTTTTATAGCATAATTTAAAAAGAATAAAGGAAAAAAAATGAACGATGAGATGTTACCTGTGGCCTTGGATGATCCTATGCAATTCAACTGCAGTTCGGATAATCCTTGCTTCAATCAATGCTGCAGGGATCTGAATCAGGCACTGACCCCCTATGATGTTCTGAGAATGAAAAATGCTGTGAATCTGCCGTCTGGGCAGTTTCTGCAAAAATATACATCCCGGCATACTGGCCCCGGTTCCGGTCTGCCGGTACTTACTTTCAAGCCCAATCCTGCCACCGGCCATGCCTGTCCTTTTGTCACGGATTTAGGGTGTTCCATATATAATGACCGCCCTGCGTCATGCCGTATGTATCCCTTGGCCCGGGCCATTGCAAAGGACAGGGGCACCGGCAAATACGTCGAATATTTTGCTTTGATTGAAGAAGAACACTGCAAGGGCTTTGGTGTTCAGGGGGCCAGAACCGTGGCCCAGTGGCTCAAAGGCCAGGATGTGGTCGAGCACAACACGGAAAATGATAAAATTCTTGAATTGATCAGCCTTAAAAACCAGATCCGGCCGGGAAACCTTGAAGGTGTGGAGGGAGATGTTTTTTACATGGCTTTATATGATCTGGATAATTTCAGACTTCAGATTAAGGAGAAAGGGCTTCTTGCTTCACTGGACCTGCCCGGGGAATATGTGGAAAAAGTTGTGGCTGATGATTTGAGCCTGCTTAATTTCGGTATTGCCTGGGTAAAATACCAGTTGTTTGGCAAAAAATTGGAAATTCAGGTCTGAAAATTATGGAACTCAAAGGAAAAGTGGCTTTGGTGCTTGGGGCGGTCAAGGGAATCGGCAAAGGCATCGGCCTGGACCTTGCCCGGCAGGGGGCAAGTCTTATCCTCACCCGCCATGACTGGCCGGATGCCTTCTGTGATATGCAAGCGGAATTTGAGAAGACAGGTGCCCAGCATCACATAATAAATGCGGATTTGCGTAAAACCGATGAAATAGAGGGCCTGGCAAAGTTTATAAAAGATCAATATGGGCGACTGGATATTCTGGTAAACAACATTGAACGCGGCGGATGGCCTACGGTTCACGGGGCATATGTTGAAGATCAGTGGGATCTGGAGATTGAAACAACACTTAAAGCCAAACGCTGGGTTTTTGAGGCGATGTTTCCTTTGCTGAAGACCGGCGATGAGGCCGTTGTTGTTAATATTTCTTCTGTTGCGGCCATAACCGGGAGATCCGGCCCGGCTGCTCTGGTTTTTAACGAGGGATATTCAGCCGCCAACCGGGGGGTTGGCGTACTCACCGAAACATGGGCCAGGATGGGGGCGCCTTTAGTGCGGGTGAACGAATTAATGCTGGGTATTTTTGAAACCCGCCATGCCCAGGGGACCCGGGGGTGGCGGGAGGTTTTGACGGACGAGGAAAAGCGTTCCTTGATAGACCATACCCTGACGGGGCGGACCGGCCAGGTTTCCGACGTTGTCAAGGCTGTCAATTTTATTATCAGGGATGCCCCCTATATGACCGGTGCCACCCTACGTATAGACGGCGGCTTTGCCTTGGGCGGAGCTCCTGTGCCGCCAATGCCCCGGGGCATCGTTTAGAGACTCGGCAAAGATACATGCAATGGGTTTTTATTTATGTATATTCTGTTTACGTGAAGGTCTTCTATCTTTTGGGGAGAGAAGAGAAATATTTAAAAAATTGAATAAAATAATCAATTTTTTTTGATATATTCTTTGGGTGAATCCGTTGGCGTGATATAGTCGCCCCTGTATGGCAGATATCCTTAAAGTTTTTATTTCAAAGTTTGAGGGCGTGCGCGTTATGCCCTTGCCAAACAGGTCTATGGAGGTATGCGATTGACATTAAGGCAACTTGAGTTATTTCTTGCGCTTGTAAAGACACCCCATTTAAGTCAGGTGGCCAAGGATTTCGGCCGGACTCAGTCTGCAGTATCCATGGCCATCAAATCACTTGAAGAAACCCTGGGGAAATTGTTGTTCGACCGCATCCATAAAAGGTTGGTGGTCAATGAAAACGGACGCTATTTTTCCAGGATGGTGGAGCCCCTTGTTTTTGGCCTGCGGGAAAGCGAGGCCATGTTTAGGGATCAGGATTTGGTTGGAGATATTAAGGTGGGCGCCAGTTCATCCATTGCCAACTATATCCTGCCCCAGATTATTTATGAATTTGCCGAGCTGTATGAAGGGGTCCGTGTGGAAAAAATAACCGGTAATACCATAGAGATCGGTAAGCTTATTGAAGATGGTGATGTGGATATCGGGTTTGTTGAGGCTGACTACAACAGCACCGAGATCGAGCGGGAGGTGCTTGGCCTTGACGAGCTCTATGTGGTGACTGGAGATCCGGACCTCGTCTGCGGCGAAGATTATCGCATGGACGAGCTTTTATCAAAGCGCTGGATTCTCCGGGAAGAGGGGTCCGGCACCCGGGAGGTTTTTTTGTATCATATAGAAAAGTATAAAAAACGGTTTAAGCCCTTCCTGGAAGTGGGGCATACGGAAGCTGTGAAATCGGTACTTGGGAACAAGGGGGCGTTAAGCTGCCTGTCTAGAATTTCGGTAATGAACGAGCTTCTGTCCGGGCAGCTGTTTCGTCTCAAAATAAAAGATTTTAAATTTTCCCGTTCCTTTTATACGATCTGGCATAAGGATAAATATTTTTCATCTGTTCTTCAGGAATTTATTTATTATACAAAGGAACGTTATAAGGCGGTGTATGAACACCAGGCCCATCCTCATTGATCCTGAGTTCTTATATCCTGTTCGGCGGCCTGGATGGCTGTGATTGCTACGGTGTTGATAATGTCGGTTACAAGACACCCCCGGCTTAAGTCGTTCACCGGCTTATTTAAACCCTGCAGGGTCGGGCCAACGGCCACGGCATTAGAGGAGCGTTGTACGGCTTTGTAGGTATTGTTTCCTGTATTGAGATCCGGAAAAATAAAAACCGTGGCCCTGCCGGCCACAGGAGAGTTGGGCATTTTGGTTTTTGCGACATCCGGTTCTATGGCGGCATCATACTGGATGGGACCTTCAATGAGCAGATCCGGGCACTTTTGCTGGACGATCCGGGTGGCTTCCCTGACCTTGTCAACATCCTTGCCTTTGCCCGAGGTTCCTGTGGAATAAGAGAGCATGGCGACTCTTGGTTCAATGTCGAACATTTTTACGGTTTGTGCTGAAGTGATGGCAATTTCTGCAAGCTGTTCCGCATTGGGATCCGGATTGATGGCGCAGTCGCCGTAGGCTAAAACTTTGTGTGGCAGGCACATGAAAAACAGTCCGGATACCGGGGTCTCCGGATTTTTGGCCTTGATGATTTCAAATGAGGGAAGAATGGTGGCGGCTGTGCTGTGGACGGACCCCGATACCATGCCGTCCACATCACCCATGTGTACCATCATGGTACCGAAATAGTTGACATCCGTTACCCGGTCCCGGGCGTTTTCAATGGTCATACCCTTGTGTTTTCTTAGCTCGCAATAGACTTTGGCATAAGTCTCAAGCAGATCGGATTTTCCGGGGTTGATGATTTCAAATCCTTCCATGCGCAGGCCAAGTTTTCTGATTTTGTGGCGGATCTTTTTTTCATCGCCAAGCAGGGTGATGTCAACAATTCCACGCCGCAGAATGGTTTCCGTTGCACGCAAGATGCGTTCTTCATCTCCTTCGGGCAGAACTATTCGTTTTTTGAACATCCGGGCTTTGCTGATAAGTTCGTATTCGAACATTTTTGGTGTCATGATGGTGGAATCCGTGGTGATGACTTTATCCATCATTCGTTCGATGTCCACGTGCTGTTCAAATAACGCCAGGGTTCGGGTGATTTTTCTGTCGTCATACGGGGAAATCGAACCCCGGATTTTTTCCACGGCCAGAGCGGTTGGAAATGTGTTTTCGGTGACGCTGAGCACGGGTACGGCATCTGGGATGCCTTTGATAAGTTCCCATACCGGACCTTCGGGTACAAGGCCTCCGGTCAAAATGATGCCGGAAACATTTTCGATGGAATCCGAAGACAGGGCTGCCATGCACCCCACAATGACATCGGCCCGGTCTCCCGGGGTGATGATCAGGGTGCCGTGGTCAATTCTGCTTAACAGGTTGGTCAACTGCATGGCTGCAACGGTAAAACCCCGGGCATGGCGATAAATATAGTTGTTCCCAAGGAGTACTTTTGCGCCCAGTGCGTTTGCAACTTCTGCGATGGTTGGGTTGGCCAGGGTTTCTTCTTCGGGAATGGCGTATATCATTTGATCAGGGAACAAACCTGTTTTTTGGAAATGATCAATGATGCCCGAATGGTCGGCAGGTGCTACTCGGTTGATTATGGTGCCCAGGATATGGCATCCCTTGCTTCCCAGGGAGTCTAAGGTCATGCTGGTAAGCGTGGCTGCATCTTCCATGGATTTGTTGTGGGCATCAGCCACCAGGAGCACGGGGCAGTTCAGATTTTGTATGATGGTGGCATTGATGTCGAATTCCATGCCGGTGGTAGAAGATACGAAATCTGTTCCCTCGCAAAGGATAAAGCTGCAATCTTTCCTGGCCTGATTGTATTTTTCGATGATTTTTTCAAGCAACTCATCTTTTTTTCCATGGCTTAACAGCTGGTCCGCCTCATTCTGAGTGACGCCGAACATGGTGGCATAGGGCCGGTCAAGGTTGTATTGACCGGACATCAGTTCAATATCCGAATCCCAGGCATCTCCAGGATCTTGGGTGATGATGGGTCTGAAAAAGCCCACGCAGTCCAGTTTTCGAAAAAGCATTTCCATTACGCCTAAGGCAATGGCTGACTTGCCGGCGCCCGCCCGGGTGGCGGTGATATATAAACCGCTTGACATTAAAATTTCTCCAAAGATACGGGTTTTTTTTCAGATAGAGAGGAACGTTTTATATAGAATCCAGAATAATCGTTGTTTTTAATAAATTATAGGATTGTTTTCTCACTGTCAAGGTGACTTTGTGTCACTGTTTTTGTCCCGGGATTGCACCTGTAAGGATCTGGGCAATGGTTTTTTTTATTTTCCCGGTTTTGCCTGTCAATTGCCGGAAATTCATTTCTATGACAGCCATTTGTTTATAAAACGGGGTCCGGTCAAAAGGAATATATGTCCGGCTGTCAAATTCCCCGGCATCACAACCCCGGCCTTTTATGACATGAAATCCGGGTTTGTGGAGTTCATGGGGCAGGCCATGCATTCGGCAGATCATTGGTCGAAAGTTGTAAAGGCTGCACCTGTCCATTTTGAGCAAAGGGCAGGGGGCTTTTTGGGATGTCGGCTGGTTATGGTTTCCCTCAGTCTCCGAAAAGGTTTGACGGCAGTAGTCCCGGCTAAGGCCCAATATGTGCTTTTGGTCTTTGCGAGGCAATGTCTGGAAGCCAAATTGCAGGAACGATACTTCAGCGTGGGTGTGGTGGAAAAATAGAGACAGGCAGCAGTTCTCTTCACAGCCGTTGCATTGAAATCCATATTGCTGTGCAACCCGATTCCAGGTTTTATCCATATCATGGTAAAGTTGGACCAGGGGTGAAAAATGTTCCGGGATATGTGTCATGGCAGTTTTTTCGTTCGTTTTTTTATACTAGCGGATTGGGGAAAAACAGACGTGCGTACAATTTGAGTGCGTACCGGTCTGTCATGGAGGCAATGACATCGCACACCGAGCGTTTCAGTTTGTTTTTTGCTGAATCCCATGGGGCCATTTCCATTTTTTCCAGTTCTTTTTGCATTTCGTCGGGATTTTCCATGAAATATTTGTAAAGACCGATAATTATTTTTTTTGCCTTTACAAATTCGCCATGAACCGCTGGGGAGCGGTACACCTTTTCAAAGAGAAATTTTCTCAGGATTGTCATGGCTTCCATGGTTTCATCCCCCATGCTTAAAATGAATTCTCCGTTTTGGGGCCCGCTGTTGTAAACCAGTTGTTCCATCATTGTAGATGCCCGGGCAGAATGGGTTGTGCCAAGTCTTCTGGTGCAGATGTCAGGCACCTCGTCCTTGGAGATTACCTTGCCCCGCAACGCATCATCAAGGTCATGGTTCAGGTAAGCAATGATGTCTGCCACGCGAACGATCCGTCCTTCAATGGTGGATGCGGTTTCACCGGGCGTTGCCGGAATAATGTTGCCGAATCCCTTGGAATGCTTAAGAATGCCGTCTCTGACCTGGGTGGTGAGATTCAGGCCTTTTCCTCTGTTTTCCAATACATCCACCACTCTTAGGCTCTGATCGGAATGGGTAAAACGAGGGGAATGTACCTGGGTCAGGGCAGTCTCTCCGCCATGGCCAAAAGGCGTATGTCCTAAATCATGGCCTAGCGCAACCGCTTCGGCAAGATCCTCGTTCAGGCGCATGGCTCGGGCAATATTCCTTGCCGTTTCAGAAACTTCTAAGGTATGGGTAAGCCGGGTTCGGTAATGGTCCCCTAACGGAGATAGAAATACTTGAGTTTTATATTTCAACCGCCTGAAGGCATTGGAATATACAATTCGGTCCCGGTCCAGCTGAAAGGGGGTTCTGATGTTGCCTGGGGCAACGTCAGGGTGTCGGCGTTTTCCGCTGGTACTGCGGGTGCCGTACCTTGACAGGAATTTGTGCTCCCGTTGCTGGAAGATTTCCCGGATACTGGGCTTTTGCCCTATTTTGGAGTTTAGTGTATTCATCACAACAGTATTGAAATAAAATAAAAATCAAATTAAATACAGCATTTAATAAAAAAATCAAGAAAAGGAGTGTTTTGGACTACGAATTTTTTATGGGGCAGGCCCTGGAACAGGCCCGTAACGCCTTCGATCAAGGGCAATTTCCTGTTGGATGTGTGATTGTGCAAGATGGTCGGGTTATTGCCTCGGGTGCCAGGGCTGGCACGTCGGGGGATCTATCTTTTTTCAGTGAAATTGACCATGCAGAAATACGTGCGCTTAAGGCTCTTGAATCTTCGGATATCGGGTTTGTCCCGGAACGCGCTGTGCTGTTTTGTACCATGGAGCCTTGTTTGATGTGCTTTGCCGCAATTATTCTGGCCGGTATCCAGACCCTGGTATTTGCCTATGAAGATGTGATGGGAGGGGGGACCGGCCTGGATAGAGCGCATCTTGCGCCCTTATATAGGGATGCTCAAATCACGATCGTTTCCCATGTGCTGCGTAAAAAAAGCCTTGATCTTTTTCATAATTTTTTTAATAAAGAGGCTAATTTATACTGGAAAGACAGCCTTCTGGAGTCATATACGCTTGATCAATGGCGGCGGTCGGAATAGACAAGTAGGGATGTAATTCAGGACTAAAATAAATAGTTCTTGATTTGTATATCTATTCTATATATAATCCAAAGGTTACGCTTGTTGTATTGACATGATTATAATTTTGTGCTTCGGCGGGAGGTAAAAATATCTAAGCGAGTTAAGCAGGATCAGACAAGAGTGAATAAGGGGATCAGGGCTACTGAGGTGCGGGTTATCGGTTCTGATGGTGAACAGGTGGGCGTTCTGCCTATTGCTGAGGCATTGCGTATTGCCCAAAGTGATGATTTGGATTTGGTTGAAGTGTCTCCGGATGCCAGGCCGCCTGTCTGCAAAATAATGGATCATGGAAAGTATAAGTACGAGCTGACTAAGAAAAAACAGGAAGCCAAAAGGAAACAGAAAAGTGTTCAGATCAAGGAGATCAAGGTCCGTCCCAAAACAGGCGATCATGATCTTGAAACCAAGGTCCGGCACGTGGAAAAATTTATTTCCAATGGTGATAAGGTGAAGATAACCCTGGTTTTCAGAGGACGTGAGTTTATGCTCAGGGAGCAGGCCAACGTCATCCTGGAAAAAGTGGTGGAACTGACCAAAGATTTCGCCCAGGTGGAACAGTTTCCCAAGTTTGAAGGGCGGGTCATTACCATGCTGCTCGGCCCCAAATAACCACCGGCTATTTGTTCTGATTTTCTTGTACAGGCCTTCCTGTGTCAAAGGGATATTTATGTGTGGTGGTTTATCCGCGTATATACCACCTTTAGTTTTATAATATAGTGTGAATCTTCAGGAGATGTAGTAATGCCAAAAATTAAAACAAGCCGTGCGGCTGCCAAGCGGTTTGAAAAAACCGGGTCAGGGAAGTATAAATTCCGCAAATCTCATGCCAGCCATATTCTGACCAAGAAAACCACCAAGCGGAAGAGAAGCCTTCGCCAGCCCCAGATTGTTGCTGATTCTGATATGAAAGCAGTCCGCCGGATGCTTCCCTACGGCTAATTCGGATCCGTCAGCGTTTTTTTTTACATTGATATGAAAGCCAGCCAATGCAGCGGTTGGTTGATGGTATATAAGGAGTGTCGAAGAGATGAGAGTTAAAAGAGGATTCAAAGCAAGAAGGCGCCGCAACAAGGTGCTTAAGCTGGCAAAGGGTTTCAGGGGTGGAAGAGGCAAGCTTTACAGAACTGCTGCGGACGCAGTGGACAAAGCATTAATGTACGCCTATCGGGACCGTCGGGTAAGAAAAAGAGAATTCCGGAAGTTGTGGATTGTACGCATCAATGCCGGTGCGCGGATGAATGAATTGTCCTATTCCCGTTTCATGAACGGATTAAAACTTTCCGGCAGTGAACTGGACAGAAAAGTCCTGGCTGATCTGGCTGTATCCGATCCCGCGGGATTTTCCCAGCTGGCTTCCCAAGCGTCTGCCAAATTGAATTAAAAGCGTATTTTCGGGGGAACCTTGCAAAACAATCTCCAAGACATTGAAAAACAGGCCCTGGAACAAATCAGCGCGGCAGATTCAAAGGACGCCCTAGAGTCAGTTTCCACACATTTTCTGGGACGTAAAGGATTGCTCACGGCTTTTTTACGCAATATTCCATCCCTGCCGGTGGACGAACGTCCTGCTGCAGGGAAAAATGGTAATCTGCTGAAGGTAAAGCTTGAAAAAGCGGTACAACAGGCCCAAGATGGCCTGGAAGCCGTCGCAGGGGGAGGTGCTGAGGGTGTAGACATCACCCTGCCCGGGCGTATGGTCAAAAAAGGTGCTCTGCATCCCGTCACCCAGGTGATGGACGAGATCTGTGGTATTTTTTTGCGCCTGGGGTTTGACATTGCCGAAGGTCCGGAAGTTGAGACCGATTATTATAACTTCGAGGCCCTGAATATTCCCCCATATCACCCGGCGAGGGATATGCAGGATACCTTTTATGTGTCTGAAAATATAGTTTTGAGAACTCATACATCAGGTTCTCAGCCTCGGGTAATGGAAAAAAATGAGCCGCCTGTGCGCATTATTTCCCCAGGCAAGGTGTTTCGTTGTGACTCGGATTTGACCCATACCCCTATGTTTCATCAGGTGGAAGGCCTGATGGTGGACAAAAATATCTCTTTTGGGGATCTTAAAGGGGTGTTGACTACTTTTGTTCAGCAGTTTTTTGATAAGGATACTTCGTTGCGGTTCAGGCCCAGTTTTTTCCCTTTTACCGAACCCAGTGCTGAAGTTGATATTCGATGTGTCATGTGCAAGGGCAAGGGGTGCCGTGTCTGTTCTAAGACTGGCTGGATTGAGATCCTGGGCGCCGGTATGGTCCACCCTGCTGTGTTTGAGAATGTCGGTTATGATACCCAAAAGTATACAGGGTTTGCCTTTGGCCTTGGCATGGAACGGGTTGCCATGCTCAAGTACGGAATTGATGATATCAGAAAATATTTCGAAAACGATATGCGTTTTCTGGGGCAGTTCTAATTATGAAAGTCAGTTTAAGCTGGTTGCGTGAATATATTCCCATTGATCTTGATCCTCAGGAAATATCCGACAGACTGACCATGGCCGGTCTCGAAGTGGACGGGGTGGAAAGTCTTTATGATTACCTGGACAATGTGGTTGTGGGGCAGGTTGTGCAGGCAAAGCAGCATCCTAATGCTGATAAGCTTACTTGCTGTGCCGTGGATATTGGAAAAGGGGAGCTTTCTTCAATCGTTTGTGGTGCACCCAATGTCAGGGAGGGTATGTATGTTGCCTGTGCTCTTCCAGGGGCTGTGCTGCCCGGTGGTTTTAAAATCAAGAAAAGCAAGTTGAGGGGTGAGCCTTCCCATGGCATGCTATGTTCGGCTGCTGAACTAATGCTTGCGGGTGATGCATCCGGGATTATGGACCTTGAAGGTTCGTTTGTTGCAGGCACCCCTCTTGAATCCGCCTTGAAATTGGATGATGCCGTTTTTGAGATCGATTTGACTCCTAATCGGCCGGATTGTCTTAGTCTTATTGGGGTTGCTCGGGAAATCGGGGCGTTTACAGAACCCCGAAATAAGGTGACTCTGCCGGATGTGGCATTTCCGGATGCCCAAATGGATTCAAGGGATATCAGCGATTTTATCGCTGTGGAGATTGAAGATCCTCAGTTGTGCCCAAGGTATACTGCAGGCATGCTTTTTGACGTCGCGGTCGGTCCTTCTCCGCTTTGGTTGAAGCTGCGCCTTGAGGCCGTCGGGCTCTCTTCTGTCAATAATGTAGTGGATATCACCAACTTTGTTATGATGGAAACCGGACAGCCCTTGCATGCCTTTGATTATGACAATATCGCCAAAAATAAAATTATTGTAAGAACAGCCGGGAAGCCCGGCGATGAGCCGCTTGAGTTTACAACACTTGATTCGAAAGTCCATAAACTCGATCCTGAAATGCTCATGATCTGTGATGGGGAAAAGCCTGTGGGTATTGCCGGTGTCATGGGTGGCGAGAATTCTGAGATTACCGAGGCCACTACCCGGGTGTTGGTCGAAAGTGCTTATTTTAACCCCGTGTCCATTCGGCGTACCGCTAAGAGGACGGGGGTTTCTTCGGATGCCTCTCATCGGTTTGAGCGCGGGGTGGATCCTGAAGGCACCCTGTTTGCCTTGAAGAGAGCTGTTTCATTGATGGCGCAGTTATGTTCGGCGACCATTGCCAGGGGGATTATTGATGAGAATCCCGTCAAGGCTCAACCTGTTGTCATTGATTTGAGCCCCGAAGCGTTGAATGTGCGGCTGGGGACCTCGTTTTCTCCCGATGAGATGACACAGATTTTGGCGTCTGTGGAGTTCGGTGTGAATAAAACGGACGATGGTGCTTTGCAGGTTCATGTCCCCTCTTTCAGAGTCGATGTGGCCCGCCCCGAAGATCTTTCCGAGGAAGTGGCCCGGCTGTGGGGGTATAATAAAATTGAAACCAGCTATCCTTTGGTAAAAGCCCAGGGTCGGCCCCTCGCCGGTCGCCTTGCACTGCGCGGAAAAATTCGCCAGGCTATGACCGGATTTGGATTTTGTGAAGCCATCAATTACAATTTCATCCGCAAGGATGCCTGTGAACGCATGGGCATTGAAGGTTCCGACAAAAGAACCCGGATGGTTGAGATTCTAAATCCCATTTCCGACCAGATGGCCGTCCTTAGGACATCCATTGTGCCCGGATTGCTGGAGTCCATGGCCAGGAATACCGCCCAGCAGGTGGATACGCTTCAGTTGTTTGAAATCGGCAAAGTTTTTTATGACAAGGCTCCGGGCGAGCAGCCCGAGGAAGTAGAGGTGGTCGGAGCATTGATCACTGGGTGTCGTTGGGATCAGACCTGGTATTCCAAAAAGGAAGCTGTGGATTTCTTCGATCTAAAGGGGTGTGTGCAAGGGTTGTTGGACTCTCTTCAGATTTCCGATGTTCTTTATGAAAGAACCGATGGTGGGGATTGTCCTTATTTTGAGCCGGGGTATGGTGCTAGAGTTGTGAAAGACGGCTTGGTCCTTGGTACGCTTGGCAAGATAGTGTCAGGTGTGGGCATGGCCTTTGGTTTGAAGCAGGATGCTTATCTTTTTGACCTGGATATGGGTAGTTTGGAAAAAGCTTTGCCCCGGGCTATTCAGGCCGTTGGGTTGCCAAAGTTCCCATCAATTTCCAGGGACATGACCTTTATTGTGTCAAAGCGTGTTGAGGTTGGCGCTATGATGGATACCATTTCAACCTTTGCCCAAAAGCAGGGGTTAATTGAAGACCATTTTCTTTTTGATGTCTTCGAAGGCCGTAACATCGGTGAAGATAAAAAGTCCCTGTCATTTAGGATAGTTTACCGCTCTGCCTCAAAAACCCTGACAGAAAAAAATATTAAAAAGATCCATGATCAGTTGTCTCGGAAGCTTATTGATGATTTTAAGGCGGGGCTGCCCGGATAATTTCAAGGTGCCTGCAATTCATCTGGAAAAACCGGTTATAAAATATAGTGTCTGAATGAGCCGTTGCATAGATGCAAGGCGCAGGTGGGTGCCTTTTTGTTCAAATATTAATAAGGGTGTTGACAAATTTAATGCAGCTTGTTATATTTAACCGCTAAAATGCGGGCATAACTCAGTTGGTAGAGTGCAAGCTTCCCAAGCTTGATGTCGCGAGTTCGAATCTCGTTGCCCGCTCCAAATCAGATTGGTATGGGCTGGCAGATTTGTTCCACTTGTTTGGGGGAAAGTATGATCTGAACCTGATATTTTGGTGAGGATTTTTTAATGTTTTCGTATCTGGAACGGGCATCTGCCCGTTTTTGTATTTGTGGAAAAAGGACGATTGCTGCAGGGTATGGCATTTATAAATTCTAAAAAACTCGGTGCCGTTGAACAGCAGATTCAGGCTGTGGCCGAACCTCTGATTGACTCTTTGGGGTCGGAACTGGTGCATATTGAATGTGTTGTCCGTAATCGGCAGAAATTTGTACGGATTTATATGGACAAGCCCAACGGGGTTGGCCTGGATGACTGTGTGGCAGTCAGCCGGGAACTTGGGGATCTGATCGATATCCATATTCAGGATATTGGTCCTTACCGCCTGGAAGTTTCGTCCCCTGGTCCAAACCGCCCCTTGAAGACAAAGGCGGATTTTATCAGATTCCAGGGTGAGCGAATTAAAATTGAAACCCATGAGGTCGTGGAGGGAAGAAAGAAATTCACCGGAATTCTTGAGAAGACAAATGATGATTCTGTGACGATTGCAGTTGACGGCCAGTCCTTTGATGTTTCCGGAACCAATATCATGAGAGCAATTCTTGCAGGTCAGTAAAATGGAGAGCGTTTAACATGTTTATTACAGACATAAAAAGGGTGATCGATCAGGTAAGCCGAGAAAAAGGTATTGATGCTGCCATCCTTATTAATACCTTGAAAGAGGCCATTGTTTCTGCCGCCAGAAAAACGATTGGCCCAAGGGCGGACATCGAAGTCCATTATGATGAAAAAAGCGGAGATGTTGAAGTTTTCCATTTTAAAGAGGTTGTTGAGGAGGTTGAATATTCGGACAGCGAACTGACTCTGGAGGAAGGGCTTGGATTTGATCCCGAATGTGAAATCGGTGACTCTTTGGGGATTCGAATGGATACCGAAGAGTTCGGCCGCATTGCAGCCCAGTCCGCCAAGCAGGTGATTATACAGAAAATGCGGGAAGCAGAGCGCAATGCCGTATATGAGAATTTTATTCATAAAAAAGGTAAGATTATCAACGGTATTGTCCAACGGTTTGACCGGGGTGCCATCATTATTAATTTGGGTCAGGCCGAGGCGGTGCTGCGGCCAAGGGAGCAGATGCCCAAGGAAAGTTATAAACGGGGAGACCGGATCCGCGCTTATGTTCTTGATGTGCTGGAAGAATCCAAAGGTGCCCAAATTATTTTATCCCGGACCCATCCGGAATTTTTGGTTGAATTGTTTAAAACCGAGGTGCCGGAGGTGGCAGAAGGCATTGTTTCCATCCGTGGTTCAGCACGTGTGCCCGGCGTAAGGGCAAAAGTTGCTGTCTCCTCCATTGATTCCGATGTGGACCCCGTAGGCGCCTGTGTTGGTGTGAAGGGTAACCGGGTTCAGAATATTGTTCAGGAGTTGCGGGGCGAGAAAATAGATATTGTTCAGTGGAGTCCGGACGTTGCACGATTTGTATGCAATGCCTTGTCCCCGGCTGAAATTGCAAGGGTTATCATTGATGAAGACAATCAGTCCATGGAAGTGATTGTTAATGACGAATATCTCTCCATTGCGATAGGTAAGGGTGGTCAGAATGTCTCCCTTGCCTGTGAGATCACCGGTTGGCATCTTGAAGTCACCAGTGAAGAGCAGTACAGCCGGGAGGTCAAGGAGGGCTACGACAGTTTGATGAAACTGTCCACAGTGGGCCTGTCGGCAGCAGAGTTACTGTTCAAGGCAGGTTATTCTTCGTTTCTGGATATTATGGATGCCATTCCCGAGGATATTGCGGCCTTTTTAGATATTTCTGTGGAAGATGCCCAGGCAATGATAGACGAAGCCGGGCATCTGCTGGAAGAAGAGCGGGAACGGGCCCGGGGTGAACTGCTGCAGCCTGTATCTTTTCAGGATACCGACACGGATACCGACACGGATACCGACACGGATACCGACACGGATATGGACACGGATATGGACACGGATATGGACGCGGATATGGACGACAATGCCGGTGATGGGGAAACGTTTGCTGATGTTGAAGATGGACCGGTTGAAGAATCAGATAAATGAGGATTGTTGCATCGGTAACGCGGGGAACGAATTTCAAAAGAATCAACTATAGAGGATTACTGGGGGCAACGAATGGCCAAGGTCAGGGTATACGAGTTAGCTAAAGATCTGAACATGACAAACAAGCAGCTTCTTGAAAAGCTTAAAGAGCTGGAAATAGATGCTAAAAGTCATATGAGTGCTCTGGGTAGCAGTGACGTCGCGGCTGTCAAACAGAATTTGTTGGGTAAAAAGAAGCGCTCCAATGAGGTTAAAGTCCGCCCCTCGGTAATCCGCAGGCGCGGGACAAAGACGACATCCCAGAATGATGAACTGGAGATGGATGAGGATATGGACGATTCATTCGAACCCGACGAGCCGACTGTGCAAAATTCTGGTGACCAGGAAGAGGCACAGGACCTGGATGATGATGCTGTTGTAGAGGCGCAGCCGGAGGAACCGGTTATCCAGGGTAGTGAAGATGTGTCGGAATCCAAAAAAGAGAAAGATGTAAAACGGCCTGCCAGAAAGGTTGTGTCCAAAAACAACGAACCCGCGAAAATTATCAAGCCTGTCAAGGTTGAAGAACCCCCGGAGCCCGAGCCCGAAGATGTGGTTGTGGATGTTGAAGACAAAATTGAAAAGGCCCCCGCCGAAGATGATAATGCTGTAAAACAGCAAGAAAATGAGAATGCAGAAAAGCCTATGGTAGCCGTTAAATCCGAAGGTGAAAATAAAACCGATACACCTGAACCGGCAGATTCCGGGGCGGGTAAATCATCGCCGAAACCGGCGGACGATGACCGGAAAGCGTCCCCGGAACACAAACAGAATACGGAACAGCCTATTGAAGACGAATCCCCTGAAGAGGATAATAGCCAGGGGAAACGTAAAAAGAAGAAAAAGAAGACAACCCCTGCCAAGATCGTCAGAGTGGCGGACCCCATGGTTTTGGAAAACATAAAACGAATGAAAGCCGGGGAGAATCATTCAGGTTCTGGCAGCGATCATGATCGGCCTGCCCGCAAACCGCCGGCGGCGGGTACTGGACCTTCGAATGTCCAAGGCAGAAAAGATCCCACCGGACAGAGCCTTGTTATGCCGTCTGCAGCTCCCAATGACCGTAAGCGCGGAAAGACCCGTGATGAACCTCAACCCACTGACGGACCTGGAGCCAGGAAGAAGCGGCGTAATAAAAAATCTGTGGTGGAGGGTAATGACCTCTACCGGGGCAGGGGAGGCCGGAAGAAAAAAGGCAGAAAAGATCACAGGGGTAAAAAAGGCAGTTTTCAAAAAACCCAGATTACAACACCCAAGGCGATTAAACGTCGCGTGAAAATAGATGAGGCGATCGAGCTGGCAGAGCTTGCCAAGCGTATGGGCATCAAAGCCAACGAGATGATTGTTAAGCTTATGGGTATGGGTGTGATGGCCACGGTGAACCAGACCATTGATTATGACACCGCTTCCCTTGTGGCCGCTGAATTTGATTTTGAAGTTGAAAAGGCAAGCTTCGAAGAAGAGGCATTGCTTAATGTCGTGCCAGAGGAGGAAGATGCTGGAACTTTGGAAGCGTGCCCTCCTGTGGTTACAATCATGGGACATGTTGACCATGGTAAAACCTCACTGCTTGACGTGATCCGGGAATCCAAGATTACAAGCGGCGAGGCCGGTGGCATTACCCAGCACATTGGCGCATACAATGTGGAAACGCCTAACGGCGGACGGATCACCTTTCTTGATACGCCGGGTCATGCCGCATTTACCGCCATGCGTTCCCGGGGTGCTCAGGTTACGGATATTGTTATTCTGGTGGTGGCGGCCGACGACGGTGTCATGCCCCAGACGGTTGAGGCCATCAATCATGCCAAGGCTGCAGGCGTACCTGTGGTGGTTGCTGTGAATAAGATGGACAAGGAGGGTGCTGACCCGGACCGTATTATGCGTGAGTTGTCCGAACATGATCTGCTGTCCGAGGACTGGGGTGGTAATGTCATTTTTGTGAAGGTCTCAGCAAAAACCGGTGAGGGCATTGATGGGTTGCTTGAAATGGTGCTCCTCCAGGCCGAAGTCCTGGAATTGCGGGCCAACGCGGAACGGAAAGCTACGGGCTACGTGGTGGAATCCCGTCTGGACATCGGTCGTGGTGCTGTGGCCACTGTACTGGTAAAACAGGGCACCCTAAAGGACGGTGACCCCGTTGTTTGCGGTCTTCATTCTGGCCATATTCGGGCCATGATTGATGATTCCGGAAACAGGGTGGAATCGGCAGGGCCTTCCACGCCTGTGGAGATTGTAGGCCTGGCTGGCGTGCCTGATGCCGGTGACGAGTTTGTGGCTGTGGCGTCAGACAAGGACGCCAAGCAGATTGCTGCCCACCGTATGCAGAAACAGCGGGCCAAGGAATTGGCGAAGAAGAGCCGGGCAAATCTGCAAAAAATGTTTGAAAACCTTGGCAGTGCAGAGATTCAGGAACTTAAACTCATTGTTAAGGCAGACGTTCAGGGTTCCATTGAAGCGCTTAATGATTCTCTCAATGATTTGGCTAAGGAAGAGGTTGAGGTTAAGATCGTTCATTCCGCAGTGGGTACTATCAATGAATCTGATGTTTCCCTGGCTGCCGTGTCCGATGCCATAATCATCGGGTTCAATGTTCGGCCCGCCCCCCAAATCCGCAGGTTTGCCAAGGATGAAAACGTGGATATGCGTTTCTACGATATCATCTATGACGTGATTAATGATATTAAGGCCGCCCTTGACGGCATGATGCCTTCTACTTTCCAGGAAAATATCATTGGCCGGGCCGAGGTTCGCGACACCTTTGTGGTTCCCAAAATAGGGACCATTGCCGGGTGCGGCATCACGGAAGGCAAAGTGGTGCGCGGCAAGAAGGTGCGCTTGCTGCGTGACGGTATTATCAAGTGTGATACGGAATTGTCTTCCCTGCGCAGGTTCAAGGATGATGTCAAGGAAGTTGAGCAGGGATATGAGTGTGGTATCGGCCTTGAAAAGTATAATGATATCAAGGTGGGTGATGCCATTGAATGCTATGAAGTTGAAGAAGTTAAATATCAGGGATAGCGGGACAGGACTATGAAACCCTATGCACGTGCCGAGCGGGTCTCCATAACGATTCAGCAGGCCATAACAGAACTTTTGTCCAAAAAGATGCAGGACCCCAGAATGGAGATGGCAACGATTTCCGGTGTGAGAATGTCCCCGGATCTTAGTTTGGCCTATGTTTATGTCACGGTGTTCGGGGATAAAAAAAGAATCCGTAAAGCCCTGGAAGGATTCCAGAAATCAAAGGGGTTTATTAAGAAAAAAATTGCCCCGAAACTGGGCCTGCGGATTATGCCGGACCTGCGTTTTATCCATGATGACTCCTTTGATGAGGCCGCCCGCTTGGATGCCCTGATTGATGCAGCCCCCAAGGGGGAGAGCCGGGATGCGGACTCCGATGTCCCGGACGGGACTTTTGGCGACACTGCTGAATGAAAAACGGCATTCTTGTTGTTAATAAACCCAAAGGCATCTCCTCGGCCGGGGTGGTCAGCCGGCTCAAACGTCTGCTCAAGGTAAAAAAGATTGGACATACTGGCACCCTGGATCCCTTTGCTACTGGGGTGCTACCCATTGCCGTGGGCCAGGCCACCCGGATTTCAAAATATTTTTTAAAAGGTGTTAAGGGGTATTATGCCCAGGTGACCCTTGGCATTGAAACCGACACCTATGATTGCACCGGTACGGTTACCCACACGGCGCCTTCCGCGAATCTTGCCGCTCTGGGTTCAGATCAGCTTCAAGGCGTGGTGACTGGTTTCTTGGGGCACCAGGAACAGATTCCCCCGGCTTTCTCAGCCCTGAAGCATAAAGGTCAGCCCTTGTATAAGCTGGCCCGCCAGGGACAGATGATTGAGAAGCCGCCCCGGCCTATTGAAATCATGGCCATTGCCATGGAAAACTTTCGCATGGATACGAACGGACATCCGGTGTTTGATATGCCGGTGACATGCTCGGGGGGTACCTATATTCGCAGTCTGGCCCATGATATCGGGGTGGCACTGGGGTGCGGCGCCCATTTGTCTGCATTGCAGCGCACCCGGGCCGGCCAGTTTAAAATTGAAGATGCTGTGGATCTTGATCGCTTTGAGAAGATGTCTGCTTTGGATATAGAGGCGCGGTTCATATCCATGTCCCAGTGTCTGGATTTTCTTCCGGCCATAATTTCAGACAATGAAACAGCCGGTAAGGTTAAGCATGGTCAACCTCTGTTTGTGGCAGACATACCCATGCCCGATGCCTTGCTGATTGCCGGTGATAAAAACGAATCTCAAAATATTATTTCAGATATCCGGGTGCTGGATTCAGATGATAACCTGCTGGCCATCGTAACCCCGGATAAATCCGGACAAACATACAAATATTGTTGCGTTTTTAACGCGTAACTGGTAAAAATATCAGGCTATCTCTTCGATGTCCGGGCTGTTCGTTGCCTTTTTTCTGAATGGAATATTGGATAATAGGCAATTGACGTGAACGGCTTGTATATTTATGGCATCGAATTTTAATCTATTCCAAATAAAGGAGTGTTACAGTGGTACTACTTGCAGAAAACAAAGAGGAGATGATTGAAAAATTCAAGCTCCATGAGTCCGACACCGGTTCCCCTGAAGTTCAGGTGGCTATTTTAACCCATAGAATCAGCTATCTGACCGATCATTTGAAGAGCCATAAAAAAGACCACCATTCAAGGCGGGGGCTTTTAATCCTGGTCGGTCGGCGCAGAAGTCTTCTGGACTATCTCAAGAAAAAAGATATTAACAGATATCGCGCATTGATCGAGAAGCTCGGACTCAGAAGATAAGATGTTCTTCTTAAACCGGTTTTTGATGCGCTTTGGTCAAAAACCGGTTTTTGTTTTCAGAAGGGCGGTACAAGACGGGAATTGCTTTTATATAAGTTCGCATTTTTGCTATCAAACCAATCTTGCCACTCATTGAGGTGTTTGATGGTAAACATGCGGGTTTATGATATGTAAGTTCTTTTCCTACCTTATGCCGCCCATTTTTTTAGTGTCCATCCGGAAACAGCCTTTTTGCCCAATTGTGAGCATTCGCTCTTTTGGGAATCGGCGTTGGATAAAATTCTTATTTCCGGATAGACATTATCCCAATTTTTAGTTTATCAGGAGAAATTATGGAAAAAGTTGTTTCAGCCGATATTGGCGGCAAAGAATTAATTATTAGTACAGGAAAAATTGCCAAACAGGCCTCCGGGTCTGTGGTCGTGCAGTATGGGGAAACCATGGTGCTTGTCACGGCGGTGGCTTCCAAAAACCCCAAAGAGATAAGTTTTTTGCCCTTGTCCGTTGAATATCAGGAAAAAATTTATGCAGCCGGTAGAATTCCGGGGAACTATTTCCGGCGGGAAATCGGTCGGCCTTCGGAACAGGAAACCTTAAACGCCCGACTCATTGATCGGCCTATCCGGCCTTTGTTTGAGGATGGTTATAATTTTGAAACCCAGATCATCGCAACCGTGATGTCCACGGATAAGTTGTGCGAACCGGGCATCCTTGCCATGATCGGGGCATCAGCTGCCCTTGAAATTTCAGACATTCCTTTTGACGGCCCCATTGCCGGTATTAAGGTGGGACGGGTCGACGGGCAGTTCATTGCCAACCCTACGCCTGCCCAAATGGAGGAAAGCGATATTGACCTGACCGTGGCTGGTTCCAAAACCGGTGTTGTTATGGTGGAAGGCGGCGCTGACATCGTATCTGAAAAGGATATGCTGGATGCCATTTTTTTTGGTCATGAAGCCATGCAGCCTGCCATTGCCCTGCAAGAAGAGTTAAAAAGCACAATGGGAAAGGCCAAACGGGAGTTTATTCCGCCTGAAAAGGATGAGGCCCTTGCCGCCAAGGTTCAGGACTGGGCCTGGGATAAGATTCATGAACAGGTTCAGATTAAAACTAAAATTGAACGCCAGAACGCCCTGGGTGCACTTAAGGATGAGGCTGTTGCCCAATTTGAGTCTGAATATCCGGAAAAAGTCAAAGAGATTAAGGAAGTTTTCAGCAAAACCGTGAAAAAAGTTTCCAGGGATATTGTTCTCAAAGAAGGCAAACGCATTGACGGTCGTGCCTTTGATGAAATTCGTGAGATCACCTGCGAAGTGGGTTGTCTGCCCCGTCCCCATGGTTCGGCCCTGTTTACCCGGGGTGAAACACAGGTTGTAGGCGTACTCACCCTGGGTTCGGGTCTGGACGAACAGCGTCTGGAGACACTGAACTCCAATAATCTGACCCGGGCATTTATGCTTCACTATAATTTCCCTCCCTTTTCCGTTGGCGAGGTGAGACGTCCGGGTGGGCCGTCCCGCCGGGATGTCGGTCATGGAAATTTGGCCCATAGGGCCTTGGCCCGGGTCATTCCATCCCATGATGAATTTGAATATACCATTCGTCTGGTAGGGGAAGTCACGGAATCCAACGGGTCCTCTTCCATGGGAACCGTATGTTCCGGATGTCTGGCACTGATGGACGGCGGTGTGCCTGTTAAAGCGCCGGTATCCGGCATTGCCATGGGTCTGGTTTCTGATGAAAACAATACGGTTGTCCTTTCCGATATTCTTGGGGACGAGGACCATTTCGGTGATATGGACTTCAAGGTCGCCGGCACTAAAGACGGCATTACCGCGCTGCAGATGGACATCAAGATCAAAGAATTGTCCAAACAAATTATGGAAGACGCTTTGAATCAGGCCAATGGCGGTCGTCTGCACATCCTGCAGGAGATGCTTGATACCCTGGATCAGTCAAGGGCGGAGATATCCCCCCATGCCCCCAAGATCGTATCCGTCCAGATCAACAAGGACAAGATCAGGGATATCATTGGCCCGGGCGGCAAGGTGATCCGGGCGCTCCAGGCCGACACCAACACCACCATAGAGGTGGATGATTCCGGCATTGTAAAAATTGCCGCTGAAAATGAAGACGATTCCGCCAAGGCCGTGGCCATGGTCAAGGATATTGCCATGGATCCGGAGATCGGTACCATTTACGAAGGGGCTGTGGTTAAGATCACGGACTTTGGCGCCTTTGTAAACATCAAGTCCGGTACTGACGGTTTGGTTCACATTTCGGAATTGGCAGACTATCGGGTTAAGAAAGTCACCGATGTGGTAAAGGAAGGCGAAGTGATCAAGGTCAAGGTGCTGGATATCACCCGGGACGGAAAAATCAAGCTTTCCTATAAAGCCGCTAAAAAAGATGCAGAAAAAACCGAAGAAT
>Ga0193963_1000290_pt1 | contig 26215 bp, 37 predicted proteins | sample FB_6_MG_FD_140359 | JGI IMG/M metagenome (GOLD analysis project Ga0193963, IMG submission 140359) | Microbial mat bacterial communities from the Broadkill River, Lewes, Delaware, United States - FB_6_MG | ecosystem: Environmental > Aquatic > Freshwater > River > Microbial mats | place: USA...
AGCAAATATTCAAATAAACCATTCTAGTAATTGCAAGCTTGAAATAAATAAAGAGGGGACTTTATTAGTTGACCAATTTAAAAAAGACTTACCAGCTACTCAAATAGATGACTATTATCATTCTGTAAATAAAATTGTTAGAATTAGAATACAACAAGCTTTTATTTTACAAAGCTTTAAGTTTAGAAATGATTACAAGCCTAATTCTCAATATGATTTATTTATGAAAGCTTTAGTTAAGTTCAATAAAAATTCAGAGCATGAAGACGAAGCCGATGTAACCGCATCTATGAGTAATTATATTAGAGATAGATTCTTGTTTAATAAAAATTCATTAAATAAGTCAATGTTTAGATAATATGCTGTAAAACATGTTTTATTTGTAAAATTAAGCTAAAACAATTAACTTTGTGAAATTAACACAACTATAATTATGATTCAACTAATAGAGCATAGTAATTATCTTGAAATTGTAGGCTTGCCAAATAGGACTATTAGCGTATCAGTTCCTTACAACAAAGCTCAATTTAATACAGAAGAAAATGAAACCTTTTCGATAGTTTCAACAGAAACCGAACACGGTTATTATTACAATATCGGTAAATATGATAATGTAATTGGTTATACTTCTTTTGTTCAATTGTATAATTATTTAGATGGTTTGTTTAAAGGTGCGGGGACTGTTAATTTATCTGACAGTTCGGGAACTCCAATAAGTCCAGAGAATCCACTACATGTAACAAACGGCTCTAATGAGCTTAGTTCTGATGCGTGGGGAAGACCAAAAAGTATAACAGATAAAACATTATTTAGTGGAATGTTTACGGCTAATGTTCCTGTTTCAATTTGGAAAGAACATTTTAACGATGTTGAGCGAGTACCAACAAATGCAACAAGCTTAAACGGGAAATTAAGCATTTTAGCTGGTAATAACTTTCAAGATGTAACAAAATTAAGTACATTTAGACATTTAAGGTATCAATCAAATAGAGGACATTTGTATAGTACTGCTGGATATATTGTAAACCCAACTTCGTCTATGATTAGAGATTTTGGTTCATTTACAGATGAGTCAGGCGTGTTTTTTAGAGTGAAGTCGGATGGTTTATATGCTGTTGTTGCTACTACCGTAAATGATGTTTATCAAGAAGACGAAAGAGTAATTTATACTACAGCTCAATTATTAACCGAAGGTATAGATTTGAGCAAAGGACATACTTACGATATTCAATTTGAATGGCGTGGTGTTGGTGATTATTTCTTTTACCTTGACTTAAAAAAGGTAAAATCATTTAATTATATCGGAACAAGAACTGAGCTTACAATGTTCAACCCTTCAAATCCTGTATCTTTCAGGTCTATTAATTTCGGTGGTAATGACCCTATGCAGTTTGGATGCGTGGATATTACTTCTGAGGGTGGCGAAGACCCTAAAGGACAATACGGTTCTGTTAGCTTAACGAATGAGTCTGGACAAGTAACAATTTCAGGTTATAATCAACCAATTATAGCAATAAGGTCAAAATTATTATTTGAAGGTAAAACAAATACTAGAGACACATTAGCATTATTAGCTAGTGCTTATTCAGACACTAAGTCAATGTTGAGAGTGTGGTCTACTAGAGATTTTTCAGCCATAACACCAAACGACCAAACGTGGTCAAATTTTGGGGATGGGCATCTGGAATATATAGTTTACGACCAACCAGATGTAACAATACCAATGACTTTTGACACTACAAAGGCTCAACCAGTTGTATTTGGTAGTCGAGTAGGACAGGATGCTACATATGCAACAAGCGCATTATTTGAAGGTAGAACTAACGTACATCTAACCTCTGGAGATATGTTTATATTTACAGTCCATAGAGAAAATGGCGGCACTGCAAACGTTGGTGTAACTTTTGAATTTGCTGAAGAAATTTAAGATATGAGAAAATTAAGAAAATTAATATACAATAATAGAGATAAAGGGAATAGCTTTATATTTTGGCTTATAGCTTCTTATTTGCTATTTTTAGAACATAACAACGGCTTATTTTTAATAGATTTATTCTTTTTACTTTCAATGTTCTTTAGAAAAAAATAACTAAAAAAATGAATATAGATAAATTATTTGAAGCTGAATTATCAATAATTGATATAATTAACGCAATAAAAGATGTTAATGAATATCAAGTGAATGAAAATACTACAAATTGGATAGCTCAATATGATGGTGTTCATAAAATATTAAAAAAACAAGGTAAGTCAACAATTAACGGAGAAGTAGAGCTACAGAAGACTGTAATTAACTACCAAAAATTAATAACAGACTTATCCGTCGCTTTCTTATTTGGCAATCCTATTGATTTAATTTTAAAAAATCCTAATGAATCAAATTCAATCTTGTTTTCTGAATTTAAGCAAATTTGGGAAAGGTCAAAAACAGATGCAACACTTTACAATTTTGCAAAAGATGTATTAATTCAAAGTAGAGCTTCAATAGAGGTTTTAAAAGATGCCGACAAAGTTAATCATACCGTTATTAATGCCTTAAATAGTATTGATTTCTTTATAAATTTTAACGATGAGGGTAAAACAGATGCTTTCGAGCGTACATTTAAAGTAACTGATTACGATATTGCAGCAAAGAAAGTAAAAGAGCGGGTTTATAATGATTTGTTAACTAATGATTTGCGAATTGTAACAGATATTACAGACGACAAAAACCCATTTGAAATAAAAAGAGAAGAAATAAACGGCAAAATGCCAATTATTTACGCTCAAATAAAAGAAGCTGAATTTCAAAGTGTTCAAAATTTAATCGATAGACTAGAAAAGGTAATTTCAAAGAATGCAGATAGTAATGATTACTTTGCAGACCCTCGATTAGTTGTTAATGGTGAGGTTGTTACAAATGAATTGAAGAAAGACACGACAGGTGATATTTTAGAAATTAAAGGAACTTCGGGCGGTGGAAATGCAGAAATAAGTTATCTAGTATGGGATAGGGCTAGTGAAAGTTATAAATTAGAAGTTGAGTTTCTGATTGATAATATCTTTGCAATTTCTTCTACTCCAAAGATTGACTTTAATAATCTTAAAAGCATTGGTAATATTTCAGGCGTTGCGCTTGAATTGATGTTTTTAGCAACTACAATAAAAACCAAAGCGCACATACAAACTACATTTAATGAAGTTGTAACTCGTTTAATTTCAGTAATGAAAAATCAGCTTTCAAATATGCCAACAATAGGTAAAAATTTTAATGAGTTGGAAATTGATTTTACTTTTAATGATGGTATTCCCGTTAATTTAAAAGAAACTATTGAAACTTTAGTATTTGGAGTTAATGGAGGTGTAATGTCAAAAGAAACTGCTTTGGAAAACAACCCATTAGTTGACAATTCAACAAAAGAAGCTGAACAGATACAGACTGAAAATTCTATACAATTTCAATAATGAGTGATATTGAGAAAAAGTACAGAGAAGTAAACTTCAAACAACAGGAGTCGATGGAAAGAAAAATAACTCTATTGATGAATGCAAACGTAAGAAGTTTAGCTAAAGTTATTGCAAACACCAGCAATAAAAACACAAACTACAATAAATCATTAAGCAAGCAATTTACATCTAAAAAAAGAGAGTTGAGAAACGATTTAACCGATTTAATTAAAGAAAATGTTTTTTCAGCTCAAGATTTAGCAGATAAAAAGAATACTCAATTTGTAAAAGAAGTAAAAGAAAGTTTGTAAATAATGTTTAGTTAAAATTAAAGAAGCTGACTATGTGATATAATCGGCTTTTTTGTTTTATAGCTATTTATTTATATATAAAAATATATCTAAACATTTAACATTTTGAAACAAAACACAATTTACTTAACTTTGTAAAAAAAAAGATATGCCAGACAACACAAGTATAGAAATCCAACTACGCAGAATAAGCGAAAAAGTTTGGAACATAACCGACACAGTTTATCAAGATATTGAAATAATGATGAATGCAGGCTTATTTAATGGTATGAGTGCAGAAGAAATAGCACAAACTTTAACTCAATATCTAAAAGACCCGCAAATATTAAGTTTAGAGCAGATTGATAAGTTAGTGCAAGATAGTCAAATAACTAACTTGCAAGCTCAAAAATTACAGGAAAGCTTTTATAGAAAATTACCACAGGGCGTTTATAGAAGTTCAATAGCTAATGCTTTTAGACTTGCAAGAAATGAAATCAATATTGGTTATCATAAAAGGGATTTTGATAATAGACAGAAGCTACCTTTTGTAATTGGTATAGAGGTGTTTTTGAGCGGTCAACACTCTATTAGAATGCCATCTGGGGATATGTGCGACCACTTAAAAGGAAAGTATCCAAAGGATTTTGTTTTTACAGGTTGGCATGTACAATGCTTATGCGGTTCTACTTCGATACTTGCAAATAAAACCCAGTTGAGAGCTTTTTTTAGAGACGAGAAAACCAACTTTAATTATGTTGACAACATACCAAAAAACGCTCAAAATTGGATAGACACCAATGCCGAGCGTATAAATAAAGCTAAAAGTAAGCCTTATTTTATTCAAGATAATAAGATTAAGACTTAATTACCGTAGTAAGTATAAACAAAAATATCGGCATTTCTGTAAGCAAATATCAATACTTTTGCAGTATCGGTTACATATATTAAATCATTCATTTTAATTTATTTTATCAAAACACACTCAACATCACAGCCGACCTTCAAGGCTAACGGTTTACAATTTTCGGATGTTGAGCGTTTTTAAAATTAATTTACACAAAGATAATCATTTTATCAATACGCTTTTTATGTTTAAAAACATACTAAAAACACAAAAACATGCTCAAAAACATGAAAATATATTTGTTTATTTGTAAAATTCATTTTTTAACTTTAAATTTGTAGAAAATAATTAACTAAATATAGTATTAATATGAAAAATCAGATTTTAAACTTTTTGAAAACTAAGTTAACGGGGGTTCAAAATAGTTATCTTGATGGGGTTGCAGAAACTTTTGCCAAAACCATTACGGAAGAAAGTCGAATTGAAACGGTATTAAATGAAAGTGTTTTGAATACTTTGAAATTTTCTGCAAACTTTTCGCAAACAGAAGCCGATAGACGTGTTTCCGATGCGCAAAAAGCATTTGAAGAAAAGTATGCTCAAAATCCAAATCCAGCGGGGGATAATAATCCAACGCCAAAACCAATTGACACAACAAGCGCACAAAATCCTGAAATGAAAGCTATCTTAGAGCAAATGCAACTAATGCAAAAGCAAAATGAAGCTTTACAAAATGGATTTAACCAACTAAGCGGGGTTAATAAAGTTAAATCATTAGAAGAAAAAAGAGCTGAAATGTTCAATACTTATGAAGTACCTGAACATTTACAAAGCGTTTTTTCTGTTAATGAGAGTACCGACTTAACAACGTTGGAAAATCAAATAAAGCAAGTAGCCGAAAGCAACAAAGCTTTTATTCAAAGTCAATTGCAAAACTCAAAACAAACATCTTTCAGTAATCCAAAACCAGTTAATCCAACGGATACTGCAAAATATTCTGACATGATTAATACTATTGATAGTATTTTACCAAAAACTAAATAACTAACAAAATGGCAAAAGATACAATTTGGCAAAAAAAAGAGCCTGTGTTGAAAATGTTAGCAGTTTTTAATGGTTCAGGTTCAATAACAATTGAAAACAACCCCGAAACTTTTAACACTCTTCCTCACGGTTCACCTGTGCAAGCCACCTCGACCCCTAATGTTTTTACATTAATTAAAGGGTTTGAAGCTTATGAAGCTGCAACAACGGCAACTGATATTAAAGTTAAAAAGAACAACTTCTTAGGAGTTGGTGATGCTTTCGCAATTGCAGCAACTGAAATAGTTACAGCGATTGACAGAAGTAATGCCGATTATGATTTGGTGACTTTTGATACAGCTTTAACAGTTGTTGTTGATACTGTTTATTCACAAGTTCCAACGGCTGGCAAAGCTAGTTTGACTTTCGGACAAGCACCAATAAACAACGACGTTGCAACTAAGCAAGCGTTTTGCGCTGTTCTTTCGGAGGGCTTAATTGACACAGATAAATTAATAATTCCAGCTATTTTAGATAATACAGGACTATTAAAAGGTATAACTAACAATGCGATAGTATTTGCATAGTTGGTAAGTTTTAACCAAAAAATCATATAAAAATGTTAAAATCAGTATATGAAAGCGTATTTAAAGACCAGATAGGTTTTGAAATAGCTATTAAAAGATTCGGAGAGCAACCCGAATTGATGGGCGAAGCTTATCGACAGTTTTTCCCAGATAAAAGAATTTTAAGTACAGACTTTTCTGCTGTTGTAGGTGGTAAAAACAAAGTTGTAGCCGCTTCAATTATCGGATGGAATGGTTCTTCTCCATTAACAGGTGACGAAACATTAGATAAAGTTCACATTGATAATCTTGTAATTGCAAGAGGTAAAAGAAGAACAGAGAAGGAGTTGATGGATATTAACTTAGCCAGAACAACAGGTGACAATCAAATCTTAGCACAGGAATTTTATGACGACGTTGCTTTTGCTCGTGGTTCTGTAAATCTTGCTAAATATGCAATGACAGCTCAATTATTAAGTGATGGTAAGGTAACTTATACTAACACTAATAACGAGGGTGGTGCTGATGGTGTTGTTCTTGATTATGGTTTGAAAGCATCACAAAGAGTTGACGCTGGTGTTAGTTGGGCTACTTCTGCAACTGCTAAGCCAATTGATGATATTGAGGCAATCATGGACACAGGAAATGAAAATGGCGATATATACAAATATATGGTAATGTCACGCCAAACTTTCGTTCAAATGTCAAAGACTGCTCAAATGCAAGCTTCTGTTTTAAATGTTCCTTTAACAAAAGGGAAAAGCGGTGAGTTTGCTACTCAAAGAATGGGATTAGAAGACGTTAATGCTTATCTATTAGGCAAAGGACTTCCAATGGTTGTTATTGTTGAGGACAAAGTTAGAATGTCAAAAGCTGACGGCACAAACCAATTAGTCGAGGTTTGGAAAGAAGGTATTGTACACTTTACAGAAGAAGTTGTACAAGGTACGTTTAATTACAACACTCCATTAGAAGAAAGCAATCCTGAATTTTCAAGAAATGCTTATATTTCTAATGTTGATAATGTTACAATCATTCAGTCTTACAATTCAGACCCTATCGTGCAGAAAACAATAGGTAAAAGTATTGGTGCGCCTGCATGGTCAAACTCCGGAAGCGTAATTTTATTAGATGCAACTCCATAATATTAATTAAAAGCTCTCTATCAATTTAGGGAGCTTTTGAACTGTTTTTCAATGACAAATTTAGAAGCTATACTAGGATATTTCAATAAATTGCAAGGTGCTGAATTAATGTTAATTAATCAGGGTTTAGTTGCTAGTGATGTTTATTCTTTATCAAACCAGCAAGCCGTTGAAATTGCAAGCGCTTATTTAAGATTGTCTGCAATTGGCACAGCCGATTTAAAGGAAGGCGAAGCTTCAAAATCTTGGGGAGACGATGACCAATTGAGAGAGTCTGCAAATGCTATTTTTAAAAAATACGGTTTACTTGATGAAATAGTCGAGCCAATTCAAGTTAATTTTATACAAGACCGTTGGTAATGGATGAAATTAGAACATATACAGCGAAATTAATTTGGAATAGTGCTAATACATTAGATTCAAACGGTAATACTATTGAAGGAGTTTTAAATGAAACTGCTTTATTTAAGTGTTCACGAAAGAATAGTACTGCAAATTCTAAACTAACAAGCTCAAATCTTGAAAATAATTCTAGGTTTATGGTTATGTCTGATATTATTTCGACTTTAGATTTAACTTTAGACTATAAAATTGAGTTTGAAAGTGAAGTATTTGAAGTAATTAAGATTAAAAATAGAACTTTCATTAATGATATGATAATTTATGTAAGATAATGAGTCAAATGTCATTAAATTGGAATAAAGCAAACGAGAAAGCAATAAACAAAGCTTTACAAGAAATGGTTAAAGTTAATGAAGAAAAAGCATTCTTTGCGCTTGGTTTAATTGGTGAAAAGGTTTCAAATTTAGCAAGAAAGGACAAGACTTATCAAGACCAGACAGCTAATTTAAGAAACTCAACAGGCTATATTATTGTAACTGATAAAAGTATTCAGGATAAAGAATTTGGAGAAGGTGAAGGTGCTAAAATTGGATTAAAAACAGCAATTGACAATATCACAACCAATAAAGAGGAAATCCAATTAATAGTATTAGCAGGTATGAATTATGCAGAAGAGCTAGAAACCAAAGGATATAAAGTATTAAGTTTTGCAGTTTTAAGTATACCTGAAATGGCTAAAGAAATACAAAATTATTACAATAAATAATGATAATATCAGAATTAACAATAAAAACAGAGCTTTACAGAATTTTAAACAAAGACAGTTTGAAAGCACTTTTGAACGGTGGTTTAATTTACAAAGAAGCACGTCCGACTAATTCAGATAAAAATGATATTGTAATAAACACTAATTTCTTAAAAAACAATAGACAAACAGGTGTTTATAGTGGTGTTGCAAATGTAAATATATACTCAAAAGCTTTAAATAATGGTGCTTGTGACTCTGTTTTTTTAGAATTAGTTTTCAATGAAGTTGTAAATATATTTGAAAATTTAGTTAAAACAGGCGATGGAGCTTATACTTATAATAATCTCAATTTTGATTTAGGAGAAACAGGAACTATTAATGAGTTGGGTAAAAATGAATGGTTTTATTTAAATATACCATTAAACATAAATGATAACAACCAATAAATTTTAAATAAATGTCAAAAAAGAAAAGATTAATAGGCATCCAGCATATTTTTGTTGGTGAAGTTCTTGAGACTGGTTTAATGCCAGATTTAAGTGCAATGACTGAAATTGGAACAATTCTACCTGATTCAGCAAGTATTGCAAAAGAAGACGATACGGTTACCGACCTGAAAGCTCAAGAAACAGGAGAAGTAGATATTTCTATTTTATCTGAATTAGGGGCGCAAAGTGCTGTATTTAATACTAGAGATTTTAATCAAACTAATCTAGTTTTAGCTTTTGGTGGTTCAATGGTTAACGGTAAATGGAATGAACCAGTTGACGCTTTTAGAGGTCGTGAAAAATCAGTTAAAATTATAGGTCGTTCAGTTGATGGGTTGCATTTTGTTGTCGATATGCCAAAAACTAAAATGACTGCAAAAATGATTGGGGAGTTGCCCGAATCAGAATCGGCAAGCATTCAATTTACAATGAAGAAATTAACACCTATAAATGAAACTACAAGTGTTAAGCAATCTCCATTGCAAAAATACTCGCAACCACAAGCACCATCTTTTGGAATTGTAGACGATACTGCAAAAAGCTTTTTGTTTGACTATGTACCATCTTTTGAGGTAGCAACAGAATACGAATACAGTACAGATGGTGGTAGTATTTGGGCAGACGTAACAGTAAATCCAATTACAGGACTAACAGCAACCGCAATAGGTGATTTGCTTGTGAGAGTGAAGGAAGTAATTACAGGTACTGACCAATTTACTAGTGGTTTCGCACTTGCAAATACAGAAGCTATTACATAATTCTAAATTATACTAAACATAAATAAAAGCCAGCTATTTACTTTAATGGTTGGCTTTTCTTAAATAAATAAGATGAGTAAAGAGAAAAAAGCGCAATTTTTCAATCAAAATGCAAAGGTATCAAACAAACCTATTTCAAAAGATAATCCGATAATTGAAAAAAAAGAGCCGCTATATAAAAAAGAACTAGACGATAAAGAAATAGAAAAACAAATCTTAGAATCACTAAACACGAAAGCTACAGAGTTTACTTTTGAAATCCTAAAGCCTAACTTGTGGCAAAAGCTAAGAAAGCAAACTACTAAAACTTTTCATGTTAAAAAGGTTGTATTTTCACAAGTTGCAAAGATGACTAAAATAATGCTCGATATTCCCGAATTGAATTTGGAAAATATGAAAGCTGATGAACAGTTTTTGGAATCTATGAAAATGGCCAGTGAAGAAAATATACTAAAAGTTATGAAAGTAATTTCTATTTTCTTAACGGGCGATATTGACAATAAGACAGTTAATTTTCTTTTTAATAATTTAAGCACAAATGAAAGTATTGAAATTATGTTTAACATTCTAGCACAAAGCAATTATCAAGCTTTTACAGTTACTACTTTGCTCACGAAAGCCAGAACGAGCCTACAGACCTCAGCGAAGTAGTAGAAACTAAAATGTTGAACGTGTATAAGATTATTAACGATGCAACAACAGCATTAAATTACACGGAAAATGAGGTTTTAAATGAAGTCCCCTTTAATTTGTTAATGTTGAGACTATTTACTTATTACGAGGGTTTTAAACCAAAAAAGAAAGAAAGCGAAGGTGTTAACTTAGCTGACTTATAACAAAGATAAAATTATGGCATTTACAGTAAAAGGCGGGTCAATAGTTTGGGATAGTAGAATAAACAACGACAAACTTAAAAAAGATGGTAAAGACACAGGAGGCATCTTAAATAAATTAGGGAAAAGCATTTCAAGTGCTGATATTTTTGCGGGTTTGGGTGTTTCTGCTGCATTAGCTTTTAAGCACGTTGTAGATGTTAATAAAGAATTTGAAAAGAGTCTTTCTTCTTTGCAGTCAATATTAGGACTTACCAAAGATGAAATGACTTTCTTTAAAGATGCATCTGTAGAAATGGGTGCAAATTCTACAAAGACAAGCCAACAAGTTGTTGAGGCTTTCAAATTGATAGGTAGCCAAAAGCCTGAACTTCTACAAAGTAAGGAAGCTTTAAAAGAAGTTACTCAGCAAGCTATTATATTAAGTGAAGCCGCTGAAATTGATGTTCCACAAGCCGCAGCCGCTTTAACTGGTGCTTTAAATCAAATGGGATTAGCGGGAAGTGAGTCAGGACGTGTTATTAATAGTTTAGCTGCAGGTGCTAAATTTGGTGCTTCTGCAATTCCTTTAACCTCCGAAGCTCTTAAAAACTTTGGTTCAGTTGCCAACTCATCAAACGTAACATTAGAGGAGTCAGTTGGTTTAGTTCAAACATTAGCAGAAAAACAAATTTTCGGAGCAGAGGCAGGAACAAATCTAAGAAACATAATTCTTAAACTTAAAAATGCAGGATTGGGGTTTGTTGATGGTCAATTTGACATTAATGCAGCTTTAGAGGAAACTAGAAATAAGTTTGACGCAATACAAGACCCTGTTAAGAGGTCGCAAGAACAAACTAAGTTATTTGGTTTAGAAAGTGCCACGGCTGCAAATATATTACTAGAGAATACAGCGGCTTTTGAAGACTATACAAAAAAAGTAACAGGAACTACCACGGCACTTGAACAACAGCGAATTAATACAGATAATTTGGCTGGTGATATTTCAAGTTTTAACAGTGCAGTTGAAAAGCTTGTTCTTTCTTTCAATGGTTCAGGCGGCTTGAATGAAGCTATAAGAGAGGTTGTTCAATTCGGGACTCAATTAATTAATAGGATTTCAGAAATAGGAGAAAATTTTGATAATACAAGCGGTCAAAGTTCAGCTTTTGCAAGCATATTAACGGATGTTTGGGGAGCTATAAAATTAAGCGTAGAGTTTGCCGTTGCTTTAATTGATAAATTTGCAGAGCTAGGAACGGGTACTGGTTTTGTTTCTGACATTTTTAATGGTTTAGCTACTGTTGTAGGTGGTGTTTTGGGTGTCTTTAAAGACATGACTATAGCCGTTGCCGATTTGTTAGGATTAGATTTAACAGGAAATGTAGTTAATAATGTAGATAAGCTAGGAAGCTCTTTTGGTGGTTTAGGTTTAGAATTTGCCAAAACAGATGACATTGCAAGCCGTTTGCAAAATAATTTATCTAAAATAGCAAAAACAAAACCAGTTGAAAGTCTGGTTAAGGACAAAAAAGAAAGTTCAACAACTGACAAAAAGAAGTCTATTTTTGAAGTTGATATTTCAGAGGAAGAAATTCAAGCGGAATACGACAAAATAAATGAATTAGAATTACAACAGCAAGAAACACAAAAAGAAAATACTAGTAAATTCTATCAAACTCAATTTGAAGCTCAACAGGAATTTGACTTAAACAAATTTATGTTACTTGAAAATGACGCTGAAAAAATAAAAGAATTTGAAGAACAACAGGAAATCGACAGGCTACAAAGAAAGCTAAATTTAGAAACAGGACTAACAGATATACAGAGAAGTGCAATAGAAAGTCGAATTGATTTATTACAAAAAGAAGAAACCGAGCGTAATAAATTTGGTAGTGTTGGTATTGCAGCGGCTCAAAACTTTGCTAATGTAATAGGATCAATAAGTAGGGATTCTAACAAAAGCGCAGAAGAAAACGCAGAAGATAGAAAAGCAGTATTATTAAATGGCTTAACTTCTACTTTAAACGTTGCTTTATCAGAAAGTTTGGCTTTATTATTTGCAGATGCAGTTAAAAAGGGAGGTATATTTGGTTTAGTTGGAGTCCCTTTAATTTTAGGAGGTGCAAAAGCTTTATTCAACACTCTTATACCTAAATTTGCAGAAGGTGGAGTAATACCAGAAGGTCACCCTACAGATAGTTATCACGCTCTTTTGAAGTCTAATGAGGTTGTTAGCAATGGTAGGCAACAAGCTAATTTATTACATAGACTTTCAAATACTCATTTTAGCATGAATGACAGCGTACAATTATCTCAATTAATGAAAAATAGCAATAAGACAAACGAACTGTTAAGAAATCAAAAGAACTCGGTAGTGTATGGCAATAAGTTACTTATAACTAATAGAAATGGTATGCCGACCGACGAGGTTGTATCTTTAAGTTAATTTTCTTAACTTTGTGTTGTTAAACATACTTTAAAAGTTGCAAATGTATAGTTTTAGATATTTAGATAGTACATATATTGAGTTTTTTCCTATTATCGAAGATTTTAAGATAATAAGAGAAAGGGATATTGATAACCCTTTCATTATTAGAACCTCGGCACAGGGTAAACTTAGTGTTAAAGATAGTGCTTTTACTTATTTTGAGAGTTTTAAGGGGACTTCAAATGAGATTGATGGCTATTTTTCTGAAACTATATCAGGAGAAGGTACAGCGCAATATTTATGTAAATATACAGTTTCAAATGAAATTAATTATTCTACAAAAATTTTATCTATATCGGTAACAATTACAGATAATTACTTTAATCTTTTAGATAATCCAGAAAAGAACATAAATACTGAATTTGATATAAGAGCTTTAAATGTTCCTATTCAGAAAATTACAAAAACAGGATTTACTTTTTGGGGTGCTAAACTAAAAGATATTATAACAAAAATAGTCGGAGAGTTAGACGTTTCAGTTATAATAGATTCGACTACTTTCAATTTCTTTGACAATAATAATTATCTATATCCTTTCATTTGTCAAGTAAAAGATAATAATAAAAGTACATTTTCTAGTTTATCAGATTTATTTCAAATAAAATTATCTACAGTTTTAGAGTTTTTGAGTGTAAACTCAGGGATGCAAACGTATTTTTATTTGGATAGCTCTAATAATTTAAGGTTCGGAAACATTAATGATTTGGCTTTTTCTGCTTATTCATTAGATTTAACTAATTTTAATGGGAAAAACTGGGCAGAACAAACACCAGATTTAGTTCAATTTGAAGAAAAACTTTCTTTTATTCAGTATGTTAATAATAATCTAAAATCATATTTTAAAAATGTAAGTTGCGTTTTTAGCAAAAATAAGAAAAACGAAATTATAAATACTTATGATTTTATAACTGATTTAGACCAATCCGAAAATGAAACAAGCGGATTATCAATTATTAATACAAACAAAACAACTGACAATAGAAATATAAATGATTTCTTAAATGTTAGTTTAGACACGTTTACAAGCAGTGGGGCGGGGACTTCGCTAGTCGGGACTAATTCAGGTGGAGGTATTCAGTATGCAGAGCAAAACATTTTAGACCAATTTGCATTGGTGCAAGATTCAGCTTTAGAACTTTCTTGGACTTCAAACACGCCAAGTCCAAACGGATTAGTTGAAATTGCTGACAGCTCGACAGGTACTATATATGCAAGCTTCCCAGTTGATAACGAAAGCGGTGTGTTTATTCCAAGTTCAAACTTAACTGTAAGATGCAGGATTACTCAATCAAATGTAGGCTCTTTTGACATTGATAATCTAATACTTGACAGAGTTAGTTATTTAATTAGAAGTTCTACTATAGATACCATTCTAGTTTGGAATAATGAGTTTGCACCGCAACATATAATTTCTAATTTCGGGGGCAATTATCCAAATTCAGAGGGTATTATTAATGATATTTCAGAAACGGGATTAAGCACGAAGCCCTCAGAAGTAGAAGAAATAGAGTTTGCTTTTACAGGACTTTTGAATACTTTCGTTTTTTCAGATTACATCAAAACAAACATAAGTGAAAAAATGATACCTTATAGAATCGAAAGAAATGTATTAGGTTTAGATGGCAAGGGATTTGATAATTTAATTTTAAAGAAATACGATAATGCAGTAGTACCCTTTGATTACTTCACGTTTACAGGTAGTAATTTTGAAGAGGTTACGGATACTAATATCTTGAACCCAATGAGCGGGATTACAAATGGCGTTATTGAGTTTGAATATAGGACTACAAGTACCACAAAACAGGGTGTTTTTAGCATTACAAACACCCTTGGCGGAGGGATTAATAACTTTGCAGACATAAATATAAATGAAGGCGTCGGTGAGCCTATTAGATTTGCAGCGGCTTTCGATAATGACTTATTATTTAATGTAAATTCACTTGCAGATAACTACTTTCAAGATGGCGAATGGCATACGGTCAAATGTATAATAGATGGTAATAATAATAGATTTATTATTGATGGAAACACTTATCAAGACACACAATTAACGTTTACGACAGGCGACAAAACAACATCCAAGTTTTTCCCCTTAAATAACAATTTCCTTAATTTAGGTAGGCGCAAAGTGTGGGGAGTTGCTCAAGTTTTAGAACAAGCATACTGCACAGGAGATATGCGAAACTTCAAAATAACAAACGTTGCCGAAACCGTAACTTATTACGAATTTTATTAAAAAAGATATAATATATGTATAGTATAGATTTTATAAATGCTAATGAAGAAATGGAATTTGTTAAATTAGAGTATCTTATAGCAAACTATAAAGCTGGAGACCTGATAATGACAGCAACTCAAATACCTTACTTTGCTTTTGATTTTACATTATTGCCTAATTCTACGGTTTGGCTTCAATCTTTAACTTTTAATGAAAGTACAAATGAGTATTCTTTTTCGGATTATAGAGAGCTGACAAATGCAAAATTGAAATCTAATTACTTTGAAGGTTACGAAACTTCTAATATTCAAAAAGGATTTTACAGAATAGCTTTTAAAGACTCTAGTAGTGCGGTTTATAAAATAAGTTACTGTTTATTAAATTATTCTAAATACGCTTTCATTAGTCAAGACTTGCAAGTTTTATTTTCAAATGGCAATCCCATTGATTTTTCAACAAATCCCGCAACTGTGCCAGATTCTGAAAGTTTGCAAAACGCAACAATATCAAAAGCTTATTCTTTAAAAGTCCCAGCTACTGAATATTTAGAAGTGTTTAATGGTGATAATTTACCAACAAATTATTCAATTTTAGTGAATTTAAATTTCACTTATGGTGGTGAATTGACTTTATTTGGACAGCAAGCAAATACTAACGGTTTCTTTACCTCTGTTAATTCTTTACCTCTTTACTGGTCTGGATATATATTAAATGTTGTAGTTGATTTTCAAAATTTATATAGTGGGCAAACTATTTTAATTGCTCTTACTAAAAATGCAAACACTTACAAATGTTTAGTAAACGGAACGGAATATGGGTCTAACGATTCAACTAAGAGCATATTTCTAGGAATGCAATACTATTATAACAGAAGTAGTCAAGCTGAATCTTTAAACAGACATTTGATTATTGATTATGCATTAACACCTGCTGAATTAGCAACTTTAGGCGGTTCTATCCAGGCTCTAGATAACTTTGCTTACGCAAATAAGGCTAATGTTGTTAATTTCATTGCCTGTTCAGAAGGTCATGGTTTGAAAACTTATGATAAAAAGAGCGGAACGGAGTACACTTTGACTAGTGGGTGTGAATATGTATTACGAGATTTAGACTCTTTACATAATTTACAAAGAGGTTTTAGTTTATTTCATGACACTGTAACTCCTTCAAATCTATTAAGAATCCCGTTAGATATGAATGGTAACAGCTTAAATAAAAACCCTTCTGGATATACTCTTGACGAAAATTTAACTCAAAATGGATATGATTTTCTTAATTGTGAATCTATTTTAAATAATACAAACATAGGCAATCCACCTGATTTGAATAATTTTTACGCAACTGAAAAAAGTTTTTCAGATATTGTTTTAGAATCAGAAAATTACATTGAAAAAACAATAACAGGAAATAAAATTAACGATTTAAAAATAATAGAATTATGATAAAGTCAATAGTAGATGGAGTTGAACATTTTCAACTAACTGAAGAGGAAGAAATAAATATAAATAAAAACTCTATTGATGCAATTGCAGATTTAGAGTTGAAAATTGAAGAGTATAAAGGTTTAGTTGAGCAATATAAGGGAGTTTCCTCTAATTATATAGTTCAATTTACAAATATTCAAAATGAACATGCAGAAATGACAACTAAATTTAATGAATTGATGGCAAGAAATGAGGAGTTGCTAAATACAATAAAAGATAACTCACATATAAGTGCTAGTGTAACAATTGAGTAATGGCAAAACTAAAGAAGAAAATAAATTCAAAAGATTATGAATTGATTCTTAATAAAAATGAGATTAAACAAATCGGACTATCTTTAATTCCTGAAATTTCAGAGTTGAAAAATAGAATTAAAAATCTTGAAAATTTAGTTAAGGATAAAGATATTAATAATGATTTTTTAGAATTTAAAAAGCTTAAATCTGAATTTGATTTACTTTCAGAGGAAGTGAAAAGGATAAATGAAAATTCAATTAATTTTGAAGAGGGTTTTAACTTAAATTTAATATTAGATGATAAAGATTAGCTTCTCAGGATTGGACTTTTTCCCAGTTTCAACTTTTACAGATGAAACTAATATTGACTATAGGATGATTCCTATAAACGACTTAATTGTTTCAAATTCAGTACAATGGAATGGAGAGACTTTAAATGTTCAAAATGTTTTTTATGATGCCTTTAAGCTTACTTTTTTAGTTCGTGAAAATAAAAAGAATGGATTTTCAAAAATTGCATATGCTCCAAATATTACAGTTTACAATTCTGAAAATGATAAAACAATAAATGCTAAATTTATAAATGTTGAGTTTTCAAAAATAAATGAAAAACAGGAGTTTTATTTATGTACTTTTGAATTTGCTGACTTATCGACAAAGAATATTCAGAATAATTATAATAATAATACTGCATTAGAATTGTACACAATAAAGTTTAATCCTACGAAAATAGGCACGCAAAGTGAGCATACTTCTAATTTTATCCCGTATCTAGAAATAAACCCGACAAAATCAGTAAAAAATGATTTTAAAGATGAGATTTTGGAGTACAGAAAAAATAAAGTAGGTTGGAACTATTTATTATTCTTAAAAGATTCTGAAATTACAGACTTTTTTAGTAATTTTAATGAAGTCGGGGGGAATATTCAAATGAAAATATTTGATACTTCTGGTGATATAGTTGCATATGTTGATGAAGTAGATATTGAAATTAAAAGATTTGGTCAGGGTTTAAATGAATTGAGATTGAAATTAATTTCTAGCAATGATATATATTTTTCTCAAAATTAGCAAACATTTGCAAAACTAAAATATTTACTTTAAATTTGTATTAATGACTATTCTTAGATTTCCAAATTTCAACATGATAATTAAAGAAATATTAGACTTAATGGAGTTTTTATATTTTCCTTTATTACTATTATTATTGTTTTTATTTATCTCTTTTGCTATTTCGTTTTTCAAATACAAAAAAGCTGAAAAGAAAGATAAAGAGGACTTTAGAAATGAGGTTGCAAACAATTTTCTTGAGCTAAATAAAAATATGAGTATTTTATTAAAATCTAATCAAACAACGCAAAGAAAAGTAACTGATTTAGATTTTAAAATAGAAACAGAGGTTATAAATAACACTTCTTTAAAGGAAAAATTAACAAAAGTAGTTAATAGCATTTATTTAAATGATAACAAGTATCTAAATGCTATATTCTTCGAAAAGGTAATGATAATTGTTAAAGAAGTTGGCAGTTCTTACAAGATTTACAAAGAAAATAAGGATAAAATTGAAACTATAGATATACGAGGGCGTGAGCTTATTATTGAAAAACTAGAAACGATTTTATTAACAGAATCATTATTTGATAAAAGCAGGAAATCAATACTAAATTTAGCAGAAGAAATATTAATTGATTTCAATAGTTTGAGAGCGCAAAGCAAAAAAGATACTAAAATATTGATTGCAAATAGTTTTAAAAACTTTATCGAGCGTGCTTATAATTTATTTTACAATAATAATTCAATTTCAGAAGCAAAAGAAATCGCAAAAACAATAAATAATAATATCAAGAAAGATAACAAGATAGGAATTAATGGTAATAAAAACAGCGCAATAAGTGATTTAAGTGCTGATAATATCACGATTAATTTAAGCAAATAAACATATCTCTATTTTATTTATATATAAAAAGCCGCTTCGATATTTCGGGCGGCTTATGCTTCATAACGCAATATTTAAGTGCATTAAAACGCACTAAATATTTACGTTATGAAGTAATAAAATTATTCTGTCAGTTGTTTAATAAACCTTTCATTTCTTGCTGAAAGTATCTCTATATTGAATTTAATAATATCAATAGGCAGTTCAGAAGAAAGTAATTTATCTATTTCATTCCTGTTTTTATTTATTTGTTCACGCAATTGCATGTTGTCCATAATTTGACTACTCATAACATCAGGCTTAACAACATATTCTTTAACTGAGTTCAATACAGATTCAAGTTCATTTTGCATAGGTTGCCGTTCACCACTACCTGTTTCTATATCCTTTAATCCACCGTCAAAGTATTCTAACACTTCTATTATATTTTTAATTAACTGTTGTCTCATTCGTTTTAGTTTTTAATTCGTTAAAAAATCCGATTGTAAGCCTGTATTCGTTAGCAACAACTAAAATAGTCGCTGTTGCATAGTTTCGTTTTTAAATCGTTTGACAGCATCGTTAAAATAGTCGCTATCAATATCAATTCCTACATATTCAACAAAGCCGAAATAATAAGCAGAAATTGCAGAGCTGGCAGAACCAAAGTTTGTATCAATAATTTTCCATTCTTTTTGAGCTTTCGCAAAATCAAAACAGAAGTCATATAATTTAACAGGTTTTTGTGTAGGGTGTATTTTATTCTTTTCAGCTGTTACAACGTGCTTTGAATAAATCTTTGCAGGCTTTTGAAACGAAGTCCACGCCATTTCGCACATTGCAGATGTAAAATTATAAGGCTGTTTTTTATCCCAAATTATAAACCCCTGTGTCGGTTGTAAATCAAAATAATTACCACCCCAAATAATCTGATTTTTTGAAATACGGAATATTTCAGCAAAAAATAATTCGTTTGGTATTTTTTCGTCCCAATCTTTTTTAGCTTGCTTTTGCCTAAATGAATTTGAAGCAATTCCAATCCCATATTCAGGGTCTAAACAAGCCAAATCAAAGTAATTATCTGGATATTGTGCCATAATTTTCATATTATCGGCACAAATTAACTTTATATTTTTTTTTGTAAATTCCATATTTTTAGATTGATAAATAAAAAAAAAGAGTTGCTAACATTGTACTGGTCGTAATTCAATTTTTTTTCTTTTAAAAAAATTAAACTACGCCAGTACATTGCCGTTATGGGTAATAGTAAAACAACGAAATTAAAACTATACTCACAGTTGTGAAAATATGATAGATATTAAAAAATGGACGTTCCAAATTTCTACAATCCTCTGTAAACATCGCAAAGAAAATACCCATTAAAGGAATGATAAATGCAATATCAAATAATTTAACTCGAAATTTATGTATTTTAAAATATTCAGTGAGCCCATTTTCTTTATGGTATTTGTTATATTTTATTTTTATAGAGCCAAAAAAATGACTTATTTGTAAGTGCCAATAAATTACTCTAAAATTCAATATTTCTTGTAGTTTTTCTTCCATTTTTTTATTTATTTTTTTCAAGTGCAGTTAAATAACAACAGCGTCACTCTCATTTATTAAACCATATTCGCATCGAAAAATATAGTCGACTGTTCTATAATGAGGTTTCAAAATTGCTTTAACAACCTCGAAAATCTCGCCTTTTTTATACCAAAAATCAGATGAAGTTATTTCAATATTATGAATTTCATCATCATAATCTATTATATTACTAACAAAAGGCTGTCTAATTTTCTTTGCCATGATTCAAAATTACAATTTTAAACCTCAATTATTTTAATAAGATAAAGGGCTTCTATTATTTTCTTTTTACGCTTATAGGTTGCTGTTTTGAACCCTTTAACGTCTATTATTTCAATTCTGTTATGATAAACCACTTTAAAATCAGCCTTATAAAATCCTTTTTTTGAGAATGTTCGACCATTCGCAGAGTATTCAATTTTATAATCAAATCTAGGCTGCAATTCGATTTCCAGAACTCTATCATTTAAATTTGCAGCTTTTTTTTGAGCCTTCAACTGCATATAATAAAGAGCCTCTTTTTTTGAGTCGAACTTAATCCCATCTATTATTATTTTCTTTGCGTTGAATTTATTGCTCATTATTTGATTTTAAATAGAGCCATATAAACGGCTCTATGTTGTTAATAATCAGTTAGTTTAAAACGGTAAATCTGATTCGCCTTCGGGAATGTTTTCTTGTTGTTTCGTTTCTGTTTTGGGTTGTTGGCTTGTATTTTCTTCTTTTTTCCCGCCTAACATTTGCATATCTCTTACAACTATTTCAGTAAAATAACGCTTTTGTCCATCTTTTTCAGACATAGTTGTCTTTATACTTCCTTCAATGTAAATTAGACTTCCTTTCTTAATCCACTTCTCAACAACTTCAGCAAGCCCACGCCAAAAAACAAGATTATGCCATTCTGTTTTCTCTACTTTATTACCATCTTTACCCTTATAGCTTTCACTTGTGGCTAGTGGTAATTTCGCAACTGCTATGCCGTTATCTAAATACCTTACCTCTGGGTCTTTGCCTACATTTCCTACTAGGATTACTTTATTTACGCTCATTTTTTTATAAATTTAAAGGGTTACTTTCTTCTTTTTCTTCTTTGATTTTTGGCTTTTTAAAATTTACTGTAAAGCTTAAAGTACTACTTTGTTCAGCTTTATTTATGACTTCTCCAGTTTCTGGATTTACAGTACCATCTTCTGGAATTGCTTGCAAGAATTTTTCTCTTTGCTTAATTTGATTTTTCAATCCTTCCATTTTTTCAACTAAAGAATTATATTGGCTATCTTCGCAATTATCGTAAGTATATTTATTTACATACTTTTGTGTAATTGTATAACCGTCGTAAATCTCTTTTTTATCACTCATTTCGTGAAATAAAGTATCCTTAAATCGTGGGCTTTTAACTATTTCACTCAATAATTTTGTAGTTATATTTATTGTTCTTAAAACTTCATGAGCATTTAAATTTCCATTTTCATATAATTCATTTTCAATTTCATTTTTGAAAATTTCCGAATTATGTAATCCTGAAGGGAGTAAATTAAATACTCCCAATACGCTAATATTTTCCATATCTTAATTATTTAGTTCGTTTTGAGCTTCTTTGTAAGCTTCCTCTTCTGCTTGTTCTTTTTGAATTTCTGCAACTTCTGCGAATATTTCTTTTTCTAATTCAGGACTAATAATGTACTTTCCTTTTGGAGCTTCAATTTCTCTTTTTGTAAGTGCATAGTTCACTACATTATCCCAATTTTCAGAACCCTTAATTAACTCAATTTTCAAATTTTCTGTAATTGCTTTTTTATTCTGTGGTTTTTGCTGAACAGAATCAATATTAATAACTTCGTTTGGCATTTCATCTGTAGTGTAAGGTAAGCCACCTAAAACTTCATTAAAACACATCCTAAAGCCTTGAGAAATAGCAACTTTTTTAGTCATTGTTACGGGTTTTTCAGCCCAAAACTTATTAGGTCTACCTTCTTTTGTACGCTGTACATATTCAGCATAATAAACCTCATGCGTAAATGGGTGCGTAAAATCTTTTCTATAAATAGTAATAACAGCTTTCAACGAACTGTTTGTTACCTTTCCAGTAGTTTCAACTTTCCATCCATCTAAACGTCCTGACATTTCAGCACGTTTAATATAAACCTCGTACCCAACTAATATAGAAAATTTCCTATACTTACCTTGCCCATACGCAGTAATGTAAGCTTCTCTTTTAAATGGGTTCAATTCATTCATTATACAAATTTGAATGAATTGTTTCTTTTCATTCTCTTCAATTCCAGAGAATCCGTACATATCTAAAAAAGACATAATATCTTTTTCTTTTACGGCTAAATTATTATTTGCTTTTTGTATTTCCATATCTCTATTATTTTAAATTCACACAAAACTACTCAAAATTAATCTAAATAACGAGTAGTTTCGTATGTTGTTAAACATATTAATTTAAACAAATTTGCTTTAAATCAATCTTAAAAAATCGAACCCTTTTAAGAATAATCAAGTTGTTTAGTTTGTCTAAATTTAGACTTGTTTTATTTGAAATGCTTGTGTATATCATAGCGTAATTATTTCTGTTTGTAGTTCAAACATATCAATTGAGGTGTGAAAATCAGATGTATATTCATGGAGTAAATTTAAAAACTCAACTGCACTCAAACCAAAATCAGAAGCATTGATTTCGTGAACATTATTTAAATCCAAAGGCATTTTATAGAATTTCAAAATATCTATTTTTTCACCTTTAAACTTTTGAACTAAAATAGAGCCATAGTCCTTAGCTCTTAATTTTTTTACTAAATCGAATGTTGGATAGCAACTTGAGCAAATTTCTACATCTTGAAAGAAATCACTTTCATTTTTATAGCAGTAACATTCCGAACACTCCACTAAGCCTTCATTTTCTGGTGTACTTCTATCTTTCTTCATTTTCTTTGATTTTAGAGTTTCTTATAACTGTTCTAACCTCATTCAAAAAAGCCTTTTCAATTCTTTCCAACAAAAACAACTCTTTAAAATTGAACTCGACTTTATATTTGCTGCTTCTTTTTTGAGTGAATAAAGACCTTTTAACCTCGCAACCAAAAGCGGAAAGCATTTTAATCACATGATGATTCTTTAACTCAAAATAATCATAGAAAGCTAAATCAGATGTTTTAATTAACTTTATTTTACTTTCAAGATAAGTACTAGTCTTATCTTTTAAAGCTTCACCAAAAGCCTCTGATAAGGCTTGAGGTGAAAATTTTATTTGCGGGCTAATCATTAGTTTTTAAATTAATATCATTTGACCACATGAAAAAGTAACTACATTTCCTTTAATAGTGAAATCAAATATTTGCTTTCCATTTCTGTAAAAACTAATTTTATTTGTATGTTTGTCTTTTCTTGAAGTAATCATATCTCTTATTTTTAAATTAAATTAATATCTCATTTTGTTAATACAAATATAAGAAAGTTTAATTTATTAAACAAATATAAAAACATGCTATAAAACATAAAAAGCGCAATGTTTTGAATATTACGCTTTTGAGAGGGGTTTTTGTTTAAGTGTTTAGAATAAAAAAATAATATTATTATTTTCACTTACTTTTTTTCGATAGCTAAATCTTTTTCTATCCATCCAAAAATATCAAAATGCCATTCAAATAACTTTTGAAACATTTGAATCTGACTTGGAATTGCTACGTTAACACCTTTTTTTGTTTTGACAAATCGAAACATTCTAGGCGTATACCCAAAAGTAAAATCAATACGCCATAACTTGAAATAAACAATATAACTATTATACTCTGACCTAATATCATGACTTTGAAAATCGGTTAAGTATCTTTCATCAAAAGTCATTTTCATTAACTCAACAATCGGCACAATCTTTTCCCCGTTGTGAGTTATTTCTTCTGTTAATTGAGATAGGGGTCGTACACTAGGATAGAAATTAGACAAAGGATAGTTATCTCTCGATTCTGTAAAACTCACTCTTAAATCATTATCTATAATTTCACATCCGCATAAATGTAATTTACCTTTTGCAAATTCAAGTTCAGTCCCTAAAAAATTTCTAATTTCTTCTATTTTTATCATAATTATCTATTTTATTTATTAGTTTATTAATTTGACTCAACAACATAGGCATTCTATTAAAATAAACACAAAAATAAATCGCCCTAAGCAAATAAATTCTATCATTGAACGGAATGTATGACTTATTTTCCAACCTACTTAAAATTCGCTCTATATCGCTTTTAACAACGTTAAAAACAGTCATAGAGTTATCAATGTGATTTAAAGCATCAGAATAGCATACAAAACGTTTACCATCTGCTGTTAACCATTCTTGTTTATATTTTATTGGCTTTAGTTTCATTATTTATTAAATACATCTTCTTTAAATTTTAAATACTTTTTTTTTACATCTTATTTCTTAAAAACCTCGATGTTGGTTTTTGTTTTTACTACAATTTCTATACTATCACTAACATTAGTTAGTAACTCTATCGTTTCGTTAACATCTGAGGTGAACACTTTTAAACAGTTATCAAACTCGAACATTGCTAGAAATACAGAATAACCACTCAACAATCTTTCTGCCTCTATTGCTTTTTTTAAATTCAAATAATATTTTTCCATCTCTTTTTTTTTACAAAACTATAAAAAGCAATTCTAAAAATACAATTTAAGCATATGTTAAAGAACACGTTTTAACCGATGTTTTAATTTCTTTAAAGAGTGAAATTTTCCATTTAAATAATACCCTTTATTCCCATTTTTGAAAGTTTGCTTAATTTCACGCTCAGAAATATATTTAAATTTACACAATTTATCTTTAGTTATGAATGATTTTCGATACATAACCTTATTTTTTACTATGTAGTTTTCAAAACCAATTAATTTAAAGATAATCATGATATTGTAGCGTTTTTAGTACAAAGACTATAAATAAAGTACACCGTTAGGCTCAACTAAAACAGCGACAAAACAGCCGTTTCACGTTTGAGCCAGTTAATTGCATTTTGATAATATTCTTTGTCAATTTCGCAAGCTGTCAAAGATAAATTCATTTTATCATACTTATTCATTTTATCAATTGCCAATCCGTGTGAACCACTTCCGAAATGTGTATCTAATATTTTATAATTTTCTTTTGCGTAATTTTTTAATAGCCATTGATATAAATCAATAGGTTTTTGCGTCGGGTGTTGTGTGCCGTCTTTTTTTAATATAGCTCTGTTCTTTGTCCATATTCGTGTTGGACAATCAAAAGAACTATAAGCAAGCTCACAATCTGACATAGTTAAACCGTGCTGAGCTTTATCCCAAATAATCCACCCTTTATGCCCTTCTTTTAAATGTTCTACAAAGTAATTTGCACCCCAAATAATTTGATTTTTTGAAACTCTGAAAAGTTCTGTAAAATATTCAGGCGGTGGTATTTCTTTATCCCATCCTTTTTTTTTATGATTTTTTCTGTCTGATTTTTTACCTTTGATATTCTCTTTTTGTCCGTCAATTCCAATACCATAAGGTGGGTCAACTATTGCTAAATCGAAATGATTATCTGAATATCTTTTCATCAAATCAATATTGCTTTCATTTGTAATTTCTATATTCTCGTTTATTTTCATTTGATAAGTTTGATTAGTAAAAAAAGAGAGCCTAACATGTGCTTGTAGTCAATTTTGCCTGAAAAAGGCAAAACAGCCACAAGCACCACCGTTATGCACAATGATTAATTAAACTGGTCGATTATTGGACAATAATTGTTCTTTATTTAGATACTTACACGTTTCGCATTTAGGATATTCTATTTTATTAGCATTTTTGATGATAAATTCAA
>Ga0193963_1000294_pt1 | contig 26094 bp, 21 predicted proteins | sample FB_6_MG_FD_140359 | JGI IMG/M metagenome (GOLD analysis project Ga0193963, IMG submission 140359) | Microbial mat bacterial communities from the Broadkill River, Lewes, Delaware, United States - FB_6_MG | ecosystem: Environmental > Aquatic > Freshwater > River > Microbial mats | place: USA...
ATATTTCTTAACATTTCTAGTTTTGAAAAAGCCTTCAACTAACAGAAAACAAAATATAGGAAATGCTATTCGACCTACTGACCTCATAATGTTATCTATATAAACTAACTTATTATATGCACCCACACTCAAACTATAATAGTTAAAATACATGATATTTTCTAATACAGCTGCTCCTATGTGATCTATAAGCATAGAAATAATAGCTATCAATTTAAGTGTACTTGAACTAAGTAGTCTAAATTTTTCTATTGGATTTAGCACCTCTTTGTCACTTGCTTTTCTTACTTCATCAAAAGTATAAATTTGACTCATATAATTCCTCCCAAAATATTAATAATTTTTAATACAATATATTTACTAATTATATCATTTAAAATCTTATGCTACACTTCAAAAAGTGACCCTAACTCTTCTTTTGTTAATGAATTTATTGAAACCTCTTTTTCAGTCATAACAGAATCAACTAAACTTTGCTTTTTATGTTGTAGTTCTTCTATCTTTTCTTCTACAGTACCCTGAGTTATCAATTTGTAAACTTGTACTTTGTTTTTCTGACCGATTCTATGAGCTCTATCCGTAGCCTGATTTTGAGCACTGTTGTTCCACCATGGATCATAATGAATAACATGGTCTGCACCTATAAGATTAAGTCCAGTTCCTCCAGCTTTCAATGAAATCAAGAAAACAGGTATTTCGTCATTATTAAATTTATCTATCATTTTTATACGTTCGCTTGCTTTTGTTTTACCTGTAAGAATATAGTATTTGATATTTTCTTCAGTCAATGCATTACCTATAATATCTAACATAGATGTGAACTGAGAAAATATTAAAACCTTGTGTCTGTTAGTAATAATATCTCTTACTAATTCCATACATAATTCTAATTTTGCGCTCTTTCCATCATAATTTTCTATAAATAAAGAAGGGTGACAACAAATTTGTCTCAATCTCATAAGCATAGATAAAATTTTAAAGCTACTGCTACTAGAATTAGAAACAACTTCTGAATATTGTTTGTTTGCTTTCAAAAGTTCTGCATAATACAATTCATTTTGTACATCAGCCATTTTTGTATATACTGGAGTTTCCATTTTTTCTGGTAATTCTTCTAATACTTCAGTTTTCAATCTTCTTAAAACAAAAATTTCAATTTGTTTGTTTAATTTCTCTAAAGCATATTGATCTTTCTCTTTAGTTATCGGATTTTCATACATCATCTTAAAACTATTATAACTTGAAAAATATCCTGGTAATATGAAATCAAATATTGACCATAAATCAGCTAATGAATTTTCAATTGGCGTTCCTGTTAAAGCAAATCTACAACTAGCATGTATGTTTTTAACACTTGTTGCATTTTGTGTATAAGAATTTTTTATATACTGAGCTTCATCTAATATACAATAATTAAATTCATAATCACCATATAAATCTACATCTCTTTTTAAAGAATCATAAGAAGTTATAATTACATCATATGACTCTAAATTATCAATTAAATCAATACGAGATTTCTTAATACCTGCAACTGCAACTGTTTTTAGCTTGGGATAAAATTTATTTATCTCATTAATCCAGTTATAAATCAAAGAAGTAGGACAAACTACAATAGAAGCGCGACCTTTGCCTATATCATCTGCTAGTAAAGCTATAACTTGTAAAGTTTTACCTAATCCCATATCATCAGCTAATATACCGCCTAACCCAAAATATGCTATGTTTTTCAACCATGTATATCCAGATTTTTGGTAATCTCTTAATATAGGTAAAAACTCATCTTTAGGTACATATTGATTATCTTTTAATTCAGTTAATTTTTCTATTATACTAGTATATGTATTATCTTTTTTAATTTGTAGATATTCTTCATTTTCCTCAATATTCATTAATTGAATAGCTTTATATTTAGGTAAAGAAATAACTTCATCATTAAATTCAGCATTTTCAATATCTAACTCATCTACATAATTAGTAAATGAACCAAAATATTCATCTTCTATATTTAAATAACTACCATCTTTAAGTCTAAAGAATTTTTTCTTTAATCTATAAGACTTCATAATATCTTTGAGTTCATTTAAATCGAAATTCAAATTTTCAAAATTAATATCTAAAAAATTGTTATTAATTTTAACACCCATAGATGTATTACTTATAGTTTTTATTTTCTGTTTTTTAAATCTTTCTGTAATGTGTACCTCTGATACTTTTATTACTTCATTTAATCCATTTTTATAAAAACTGTAGATATCTTCATCACTTTTTATAACAAATGTTTGTTTTTTACTAGAAAACTTATACTCTTTAAACAGTTTTAGTATATACTTCTCTTTTGAAATATCTCTAGCAATATTCTTAGGATAATTATTTCTATCAATCAACGGATTGAATTTTTGATCACCATATACAAAATCAATTTTAGCTTCTAGATGCTTACTCCTATTTATATCTAAATAAACTTTTGCAACTAAATCATAAAAAGTAATACCTTCAATAAGTTTTTCAGGTATATGAACTGTACACACTTCTCTAATGCTTCCTAAAACAGTAGAATAAAAATTTGTTATGTAAGTGTTATGTATAGCTATACTATTATAATCATTTCTTTTAAATTCTTCCAAAACTCCAGACATAATCTCATCAAATTGAGAAGAGCACTTATAAAATTCATCGTTAGATATAATATATAAACTATTATACAAACTAAAAATTTTAGTATATCCTTCACCTATATTTAAAATATCTAATTCAAAATTTCCTGTACTATCATTAAAATCCACTTCAAACTCAACATCAGGATCCCCATACACAAATTCAATATTAGATGTTTTATTATCTGGATACTGTATTTCAATGCTTTTACTATCAAAAATATTGAACATCATCTCAAACCAATTAGAAGGTATTCTAATTGATTTTTTATTTGGTAGAATATCACTTGCATATTCATACTTCTCAATATAATCATCACATAAATTAATCAAAAACTGTAAAAATATTTTTGAATCTTCATTAAAATTCTCAATGTTATGATTTATTTTTTTACTGTTTCCATATGAAAAATCTAATGAATGTTTTACACAATAACAAAATTCAAAAATATTTTTCACAACATATTTTTTCCCACAATCAATTGAAATTGAAAATTCCAATTTGTTTTTACTATCAAAATTAAGTTTTGGATATACTGTATATTTTTTCTCACTATCAGTAGATATGATATCAATATCATCATAACTTCTTTCGAAATAATCTATCAATCTAAGCATATGAGTATCTAAATATCTGCTACTTGCATTTTCAATAGTATTTAATTCTTTAGTTTCACTACCTGCATATTCATTTCTTTGATCTAAAATAAACAATAACAATGCTGCTAAATGCTTACAATAAGATACTTTACTTCTAAAGTATGGACATGTACAAGAATATAGTTTTATATCCCCTTTCATATCAATCCTAATACTTACTTTTTCTGAAGATTCTAAATCTCTACCTACTTGTGCCTTAATAACATATAAATTTTCCAATGACTCACTATCAAATGTTTTTCCTATAACCACATTATGAATTCTACCATCCTGAAATAATTCAATGCCTCTTACATACGCAGTTGAATCGTACGCGTATAGTTTAATATGATATTCATCTATATTAAATTTAATCTTTTGTAAAATTGAACTTTTTTTCATATTTAACCTCTATAATTGTATTAACAATTTATCATACTACAAAAACCTTGAAAAGTCAAAGAAAAAGAAGATAAACTACTCATCTTCTCTAAAAGAAAATAAACTACTCATTTTCTCTACTGGCCCTATACAATTCACATCCATATGTATATCTATCTGAATCATCTTTTGCTTTTCTAACTACTCGTGCACTTAAACGTTCTATTTGCTTATCATCTAATATCACAAAAAAATCGAAACTAAATCCTTTCTCTAATTCCATACTTTCTAACTCTATATAAACACCATTTTTACTTATATCTATGATGTTCATTAACATTTTTTTCTCTATTATAACATCCTCTTTAATATTCCTAATTCTATATGCAATACCTTTTTTATCTACCCTATAACGAGGTTCTCCTCTTAAATCAACTTCAGAATAATTAAACAATGATATTTCCATAACATCATCAGATAGTTTACCTCTAGTTCTACCTAAATATGAAAATAATCTTCCCTCGAAAATAATTAATATTTTATAAACTTCATCATTCTTAAGATCAAAATTGGTCACACTTATATATATAGATTGGATATCTCTATCATGTCTAATTATTTTTGCATCCGCAACTTTCATATTTGTGTTTGAATCAAATAAAATCATATTTGAACCAAAATAATCATCCTTACCCATATAATACCTCTAAATTATAAAATAGATTTCAAAAAATAAATTTTGATACATCTATTCTATCATATTTTATGATATTTTACACTATAATTCTCAAAATTCTATATCTTATTTTAATTCTCTTGAATATAGATATAACATATTGTATACTTATAAGAAAAGAAAAGAATTTAACTTTACATAATATTAATTATGTAAAGCTACGGAGGTTTTATGCAAGGAAATTTAAAGAAAATATACAAATTAGTTATTTTTACAGTAGCCTTAATAATCATACTTTGGAAATTTGCAGAAGTATTGAAATTTTTAGGATTTATATTTAAGGTTGTAAAACCATTTATTATAGGTGGAGTAATAGCATTTATTGTTAATTTACCTATGAAGTTTTTCGAAACAAAGCTCACAAAATTTAAAGCTTTTGAAACTAATAAATATCTAAAAAAAGTTCTAAGGCCATTAGCTATGTTATTATCTATCCTAATTCTAGTTTTAGTTATCATAATTTTGATAAATATAGTAATACCACAATTACATCAATCTATAGAAAAATTAGCAATAGATATAAATGCAAACATACCTACTATTACATCATGGATTAAAAAAGTAACTTTCAACAATACAGATATTTTAAATGCTATAACATCACTACAAATTGATTATAAATCTATTATCAACCAAGTAATAGAATTTGCAAAAAGTGGATTTACTAATGCTCTTAGTTTTTCTATAACAGCAGCATACAGTGTTTTTTCAGTTATATTCAATTTAGTTATATCTTTCATTTTTTCTATATATCTGCTCTTTGGAAAAGAAAATCTTATCCGACAATTTCAAAAAGTTATGACAGCATTTTTGAAAGATAGACACATAAATAGAATAAATTATATTGCAAATATATCCAATACTGCATTTTCAAATTTTATTACGGGTCAATTGAAAGAAGCTATTATTTTAGGACTTATGTTTTTAGTAACAATGAATATATTTAGATTACCTTATCCATTGCTTATAAGTGTTTTAATTTCTGTAACAGCTCTTGTTCCCATATTTGGAACATTTGTCGGTTGCGCTATAGGAGCATTTTTGATACTGGTTATTAATCCTACTCAGGCTATTCAATTTTTAATCCTATTTATTGTATTGCAACAAATCGAAGGTAATGCTATATATCCATACGTTGTAGGTGGATCTATCGGTCTTCCTTCTATATGGGTGCTTACAGCTGTAAGCATAGGTGGTAGTCTATTTGGAATAGCCGGAATCATATTCTTCATTCCAATTGCGAGTATTGTATACAAACTATTTAAAGAATATGTAAACAAAAAAATTGAAAGAAAAAATATATTGAAAAATGTAAACTAAAATATATATGGAGGAATAAATGAATCCTAATAAATTCAGTGAAGATGCAAAAAAAATCATGGTAAAAGCTCAAAACACTGCCATAAAAAATAGTAATGTCGAATTGGATGAACTTCATATTCATTCTGCAATATTATCTGAAAAAAACAATATAATAGTTAATATTTTGAAAGATAAAAATATTGATTTAGTTCTTTATTTGAAATCTATTGATTATTGTATATCTAAATTAGATAGTAAAGATGGATTAGCAAAACTCTATTATAACCGAACTACACAAAAAATACTATTATCAGCAGAAGAACAAGCTAGAAAAATGTTTAAATCTAAAATTGAAATTGAACATTTATTTCTTGCTATTATGTTAGAGAAAAAAATTACTTCGCAGAGCATTTTTAAAGATTTCTCTATTACTTATAATGATATTCAATCAGAAGTCGAAAAATGCAATTCAGCAGTTGACATCGATGGAAATAAAACAACTGCAACAAATCACATATTATCGAAATACGGAACTGATTTGACTTTGCTTGCTAAACATGGTGATTTAGATCCAGTAATTGGACGCTCTAAAGAAATTGAAAGAATGATACTTATATTAAGTAGAAGAACTAAAAACAATCCAGTTTTAATAGGAGACCCTGGTGTAGGAAAAACTGCAATAGTAGAAGGACTAGCACAAAAGATTGTTAATCATGAAGTTCCTGAAGTTTTATGGAATAAAACTATTTTTTCCATAGATATGGCATCCATTTTAGCAGGTGCTAAATTAAGAGGTGAATTTGAAGAAAGATTAAAAAATATACTGAAAATAGTAGAAGCCAGTCAAGGTGATATTATCCTATACATAGATGAACTGCACACAGTTGTAGGAGCAGGAGATTCCTCTGGAGCACTAGATACTTCAAACATGTTAAAACCTATGCTAGCTAGAGGAGAAATACTCACAATAGGTTCCACTACTTTTGAAGAATATAAGAAGTATATAGAAAAAGATGGTGCTTTAGATAGAAGATTTCAAAAAATTAAAATATTACCACCCAATGTAGAAGAAACTGAAAAAATACTATTAGGGCTAAAACCGAATTATGAACTTCACCATAAATTAGAAATATCTGATGAAGCTATACATTTATGTGCTTATCTTTCGGATCGTTATTTAACTGAAAGTTTTTTACCAGATAAAGCAGTCGATACTATGGATGAGGCATGCTCTCTTGCAAAACTATACAAAAATCGTGATATAGTACTCGAGGAAGACATAACAGATGTTATATCCTCAAAAACAGGTATTCCCATAAATAAGTTAACAGCTAGTGAAAAAGATAAATTACTAAATATGTCAAATACTATTAACGAAAAAATAATTGGTCAGTCAGAACCAATTAAAAGAATTACAAATGCTATAATTAGGAGCAGAACTGGTATAGTAAAAAGGGAAAAACCTATAGCTAGTTTCCTATTCGTTGGACCTACTGGAGTAGGTAAAACATATTTAGCTAAGACACTCACTGATGTTCTATTTGATGATGAAAAAAATTTGATTCGATTAGATATGTCAGAATATATGGAAAAACATAGTATATCTAAATTACTTGGCTCTCCTCCAGGATATGTTGGTTATGAGGAAGGCGGCCAACTAACTGAAGCTATAAGAAAACAACCCTACTCAGTTATTTTGTTTGATGAAATAGAAAAAGCTAATGTGGAAGTAATAAATGTTTTATTGCAACTATTAGATGAAGGTAGACTTACTGATAGTAAGGGAAGAAATGTAAATTTTAAAAATTGCATAGTCATAGCAACATCAAATATAGGTTCTACAACTATTCTAAGTGATGAAAATGCTCAAAAAAACATATCTACTAATTTAATAGATAAAATTGATGAAGAACTGAAAAAAGAGTTAAGACCAGAATTTATAAACAGATTTGATGATATATTAGTATTCAAGCCATTTAACTTATCTGATATATCTAAAATAATAAGATTATATATAAAAAAAGTTAATAACGACTTAGAAGATAGTTCTTTAGCGCTGAACTTATCTGATAATGAAATACATAATATAGCCCTTAAATCATATGATATAAACTATGGAGCTAGAAAAGTTGAAAGATATATCGAAAGAGAAATTTTAACCGATTTGAGCAAACAGCTACTAAAATAGACTATATATCTTAATAAGAAAAAACCGAAGTTAAATCACTTCGGTTTTTATATACATTTCATTTATTTTTTCAATATATTTCTTCTTACTAACAAATTGCTCTAGCTATATTTTTCAAGAAATCTTGTGTATTTGTTACAACTGATTTAGCTGTAAGTGTACCTCTATCAGCTAATTTATTAACTGCAAATTCCTGAATATCTACAGTATACATATATACTGGTCTAACAACACCATCAAATTCATTATACGATGGAGTCATATTACCTGTAGCTATAGTAAATAATATAGTAGACACCATAATAATTGAAGATGTTTTTCTAGTATGCTTACGCATAGCATTTTGAGCTTCGTATACATTGTCATATGTTCCTGGTAATGTAAACTTATCTCTGATTGTACTAGCTAATACAAATGGCACTTTACAATCAACACACGCTTTAATAATACCATCTTTAATATCATTTTGGGCAATGAACTCTTCTATTGTTCCTGCTTCTCTAACCATATTAATTGTTTCAAAATAGTTTTGGTAAGTGTTTTGCTCTTTTACATACTTAGTTTGACCAAGTGTAGTACCAAAATATGCTTGCTCTAAATCGTAAGCAGCTAAACCAGTACCACAAATTATAGCATCAACATAGCCTTCTCTTACTAATTTTTCCATTGCAGCTCTAGCTTCAATATCTAGACTTACTGCTGCTCCAAGAACCCATGTAACATAACCATTTTTCTCTTTTTCATGTCTTAAAATATCATATAAAGTATCATAATCTACTGAAAAAGCTGTTTCTCTTGAACGACCACTTCTGAATGCAAATGTATCAGCACTTTCGCTTTTTTCAACAAAACCTTGAGTGTACATGTAAATACCATCAGAGCCATCTTCAGTTCTTCCAACTACAACTTTATCACCTTTTTTTAAGTTTCTAAACTCAACAATGTCAACACTTTCTTTTCCTACTTCATCTCTAGCAACACATACTGTATCCATTCTACTTTCTGTTGCTAAAACCCATTTATTATTTATTTTAAAATACTCAGGGAATACAGATAATGCATGATAATTTGCTGGAGACACTCCTTCTATTTCTACTTCAATTAATGTAGCATTTGGAGCATTCATAAGAAAATCTTGATTAAAATCTGGTTCCGTATATTTAGGAATATTTAATGCCATTTTATCTGTCCTCCTCTAAATTTATCGTTTTTTCATTTTCAATTGTTTTTTCGCTTTTTGATTCTTCGTATATTTCGTTTTCTAATTCTTGTTTTTCAACTTCAAAATTAGGAACCGGTTCTAATAAAGCTTTTTGTACATTGACTACAAAATCTTGAACATTTGTAACTAATGTTCTAGTTGCTATATTTTCTCTAGCATTAGCAACTTTATTTACTACATTCTCTGTAACATCTACAGAATACATGTAAACTGGTCTAACCTCACCCTTATCATCTAATCTATAACTAGATGCTATGTGTGCAGTAGAAACTGAATGAAGCATAGTAGCTAAGCAAATAATAAGTGTAGCCTTATCTGTTTGTTCTCTAACTGCTCTAAGTCCATCTGTTACATTATGATAAACTTCAGGTAAAGGTCCATCATCTCTTATAGAACCACATAAAACATATGGAATTTTAAGTTTACTAAGTGTTTTCATAAATCCATTTTTAACATGTCCTTGAGCAATAAAATCATCAGTAGATCCAGTTCTTCTAACTTCATTTAATAAATCTAAGTGATTGTAATGTCCCATAGGCATAGATTCCTGAGTGTATATATTTTGACCTAATGCAGTATCTAAATATCCACCTTCTAAATCATGTGTAGCCATAGCATTACCTGCTAATAAACCTTGAACATACCCATTTTCTGCTAATTCAGAAAGACCAATTCTAGTATCATGATCAAAAACAACAGATGGTCCTAAAACCCACACGATGTATCCACCATTGTCTCTCTCATTTTTCATCAAATCAAATAAGAAATTGTAGGCACCAGAAAATGATGTCTCTACAGCAGTTCCTTCTTTCATAATAACTTTGTCACCAAAGCCATCTTTATATACGTAAACACCATTTGAGGCATCGCTTGATTTTCCCATTACTACTTTATCACCAATTAATAAGTCATTAAACTCTTTAATGATGATTTCGTTTTCTTCTAATACAGCAACTGAATGGTGAGTATTATGTTTTGGTAATAACCATTCTCCGTTGTGATGATAATACGTAGGCATGTGACTAGTTAAGAAAAAATCTCTAGGCGCAACACCATCTTTTTTTACTTCTTCCAACACAATTTCTGGTGCATCAGCTAAAAAGCTAAGCTCGAAATTTGGTGGAGTAAATTTTGGAATTCTAAAAGCCATATTTGTTCTCCTTTATAATAAATATGTTATCAAATTAACAAGCATATTATACAACATATGAATATTATTCGCAAGGGTTTATTTAAAAAAATCGCGAAAAAAATGCCATAATTTAATAAAATCACTATATATAAAATCTTATTTAATGATAGTATTGTTTTATAGTTAAACACTATAAATAAATATACATTATTTTTTCAACTCAATCTCTAAAATTATTTAACCGAAACGTTTTCATACTTACATACATATCCACTTACAATTGATATGTACTATGTTTTTCCCATAGTTCTTCTAGTTCATTAAAATATTCAACAATGTCATTTTGAACCTTAGAACTTATATTCAAAATCAGATTATTTATAAGTGCCATAGGTATAACAAGAGAATCTACAAATGAAACAATATTATTTTTTGCGAATAAAGATACATTAGAATATGGACACAAAGGTGATTCGGATGTATCAGTAATAGCTACAATTTTTGCGCCTCTTTTCTTTGCCATTTTTACAGCTTCAATAGTTTTACTTGAATATCTTGGAAAACCAATTGCTATAAGTACATCATTCTCAGTAATTCTAAATACTTGCTCAAAAAGAGAACTCACTCCACTATCATTTACTATTACAACACTGTCTAACATAACATCCAAATAGAAACCTAAGTAATTAGCTAAAGTATTAGAAGTTCTCAAACCCAAAATAAATACTTTTTTTGCACTAGCAATAATCTCAGCTCCATTATCTAAAGATTCTGAATCCAAATTTTCAGACAAATTTTTAATACCGTTAATTTCATTTCTTAAAATTCGCTTATTGAATTTTTCTAGATCTTTGTTTATATCTTCATCCAACCCTATACGCTGAACTGTTGTTAATTTATTTTTAATTAATACTTGTAAAGCTTCTTGTAACTCTGGAAATCCAGAAAATCCTAAAGCTGATGCAAATCTCACTACAGTAGATTCACTTATATCTACTGTTTCTCCAATTTTAGATGCAGTCATAAAGGCAGCCTTATCATAGTGCTTTATAATGAAATCAGCAATCATTTTTTGTCCTTTACTGAATTTATCATATTTTTCTTCTATAATTGAAATTAAATCATTTGAATTATTCATACGCATTTCCTTTTTTAGTTTATTAAAGCCTAGTACTTAATAAGCACTAGGCTTTGATTACTTTTTATTATATCAAAATAATCAATAAATTTCAAATATTCTAGTTGGCCATAGCCAATTTTCTTCCTTCTTCAAATGCAACCATGTTTTTATCAATTGTATGTTTTGGAACTCTACCTGCTATTGAACTTTTAATTGTTTCTAATTCAATAAACTCTTTACATGCAATTTCCCATATAGCACCAATAGATACAATATTTGCAGTCATTGGAATTCCAACAACATCAGCAGCTGTATTTAATATAGGTAATCTATATACAGTACATTTTTCATCTACTTCTTTTTCAACAACAACATTCTCATCAACTATTAAAACGCCGCCTTCTTTTAATTCGCCTCTATATTTATCAAAAGACTTTTGAGTTAGTGAAAGTAAAAATGTATTATTTATTACTTTTGGATATTTAATTTCATCTTTCGAAATAATTACTTCAGCCTTACTAGCTCCGCCTCTTGCTTCTGGTCCATAACTTTGTGTTTGAATAGCGTTGTATCCATCTGTTAATGCTGCATCAGCAAATATAATTGCTGCCATTATTACACCTTGTCCACCTGAACCACTAAATCTCATTTCTTTTCTTTGAAACATATCTATCACTACTCCTTTTACTTGCTAACTCTATCAATAACTTCTTGATAAGCTTCAGTATATTCTTTACCAGGGTTATTGTATAATTCACCTATGACAATTTTACCTTCTGCTAATTCAGGTTTCATATCAGCAGCTTTTTTGTTTACGCAATTATCTTTTAAATACGTCAACATATTTACAGCATTACCTTTTTTATTTTTTCTACCATAATATGTTGGGCATACACTTACACCTTCTATAAAAGAGAATCCCTTATTTTGAATTCCTTTTTCAATTTGTTTTGTAAGCTCTTGAGCATGATATGCTGTACTTCTTCCTACATAAGTAGCTCCAGCTCCCATTGCTAAATTACATAAATCAAATGTTCTGTCTACATTTCCATAAGGTGCAGTACTTCCAAAATCACCTGTAGGAGTAGTTGGAGAATATTGTCCTCCAGTCATACCGTATATATTATTATTGAAACAAACAGTTGTAATATCAATATTTCTTCTACAAGCATGAATCAAGTGATTTCCACCGATTGCTGAACAATCTCCGTCTCCAGTAATAACAATAACTGTTAAATCAGGGTTAGCCATTTTAACACCTGTTGCATAAGCTAATGCTCTACCATGAGCAGTATGTAAAGTGTAAAAATCAACATATCCTGTCGCTCTAGAAGAACAACCAATACCTGATACCACACAAACTTTATCTTTATCTAATCCTAAATTATCTATTGCTCTAACCAATGAATTTAGTAATATTCCATGTCCACAACCCGGACACCACATATGAGGCAATTTGCCTTCTCTATAATACTTATTAGTAATTGCTTTTACATTTTCCATTACTATTTGCCTCCTTTAACAGCTTCAACAATTTCGCTAGGTGTAAATAAGCTTCCAGTAACTTTGTTAATTCTTTTTATATCGCAATTGCATCCACATACTCTTTCAACTTCTAAAACATACTGTCCAAGATTCATCTCAGCAACATGAATAGTATTAACTTTTTTACTTAATTCAACAATTTGCTTATTTAAAAATGGCCATATTGTTATAGGTCTAAACATTCCAACTTTTTTACCTTCAGCTCTAAGCTCATCTACTGATTCTTTAGCTGTTCTTGAAACGCCACCAAATGCTATAATTACTTCTTCAGCATCTTCTAACATATACTCTTCATAGTATGAAAAATCGTCTATATTATCTTCCACTTTATTACAAATTCTTTCAATTAATTTTCCTGATATTTCACCATCATTAGTTGGAAATCCAGTTTCATCATGTGTTAATCCAGTAACATGAAATCTATAACCATCTCCAAAAGAAGCTAATGGGTGAGTTTGTGTTTCTTCATCTAAATATTTATCATCAAAAGGAGCATATCCTTCTTTAGCACATGTTGGTTTTTTTCTATCTATAATTTCATCAGGAGTTTTGACAACTAATTTTTCTCTCATATGTCCAACTGTTTCGTCCATCAAATAAATTACAGGAGTTCTATATTTTTCTGCAAGATTAAACGCTGTACCTATATAATCGTAAGTTTCTTGAACAGAATTAGGTGATAAGGTAATTACTGGATGATCTCCATGAGTACCCCATTTTGCTTGCATAACTTCTCCCTGAGCTGGTGAAGTAGGCATTCCTGTACTTGGTCCACCTCTTTGAACATTTACTACTACGCATGGTATTTCAGCTAAACAAGCATAACCAAAATTCTCTTGCATAAGTGAAAAACCTGGTCCACTAGTTGCTGTCATAGATTTCTTTCCAGTCAATGATGCGCCTATAATAGCAGCCATACTAGCTAACTCATCTTCCATTTGAATAAATTTTCCACCGATTTTAGGTAGTTCTTTTGCAGATAATTCTGCTAGTTCAGTTGATGGAGTTATTGGGTATCCAGCAAAGAAACTGTATCCTGCTGCTAAAGCTCCTTCAATACAAGCTTCGTTTCCTTGCATCAATTTGTAACCTTTATTACTCATTATCAGAACCTCCTAAATATATTGCACTATCTGGACAACGCAGTTCACATTGACCGCATCCTATACAATCTTCAATATTTTTTATTACAGCTTTTTCATTTTCTAAAGTTAACACTTGCTTTGGGCAAAATGCGACACATATTCCGCATCCCTTGCATAAATTTGTATTAACTGCTTTTACCTTATTTGCCATAACGACCTCCTAGGTTTATGTTTAATCAATTTCTATATATATGATAGCACAAAATAATAATATTGCAAGAAAAAATTCATATTTGATGGAAAGACGTTTTTTTGCAAGATAACATTCATCTACTGCAAATTTAGGCCCTATAAACACGTTTTTTTTGTTATATATCCCTTAAAAGTAGATTTTTTGCATAATTATATTTAAATATGGCAGTTGTATAGAACTAACACACACGAAAGCTTGCATTATTAAATAAATTCCTTGAATTCATTCATTTATTAGGCATTCTGAATTTTATCAAAATATTATTAGGAGAATGTTTTTTGACAACGTTTCTATGGAAAATATAATTCACCTATCTTAGTTACATCAACGTATACAAGATTATAATCAATAAAAAAAGAGATTTGATTTAATCAAATCTCTTTTTATTCTATCTAGTGAATACTATTTCATCTCTTTCATATTCTATATTCATGAGTGGAGAAGAAATCATAAAATCTGCTGATGTCTCATTATTTGCCATAGGTATATCGAATACATTTGATAATCTAGATAAAGCCCTTACATCAGGTTCATGTGGATGAGCTGCCAGTGGATCTGAGAAAAATATAATCAAATGAATGACTCCCTCAGCTATTCTAGACCCAACTTGCTGATCTCCACCCAATGGTCCTGAATTATAGCCAAACACTTCAAGTCCTGTATATTCTGCTATAACTGAAGCTGTAGTTCCAGTTCCAACTAAGTTATGTTTACTCAAAATATCTCTGTTTTTTTTGCACCATTTAATCATTTCCTGTTTCTTGTTATCATGTGCTATCAAAGCTATAGTTTTTTTAGCTGGTAATGGATTTAATTTTATTTTAGCCATATTATCCCTTCTTTACTTCATACATTCTAGTGAAAATTCTTTTCCACTAATTTTTTTAACTAATTCAGCATATTTATATTTACCTGATGGTTTTATTACTTGTTCATACAAGAAATTACCAAACTCCATAGGTTTTTCAGATACTTTTTCTACACCAAATTTATCTTTAAATGATTTCTTAAGTAATTCACTAGTTACATCACCCATGAAATAATTATGTAAATATATTGGATGCGTAGTATGGTGAATTCTAAATCCCCAAGGGTATTGATCACCGAATCTATCTACTCCTAGATAATCTTTTGTAGTTTTAAATGCTAAATCATTTATATCATCTAATGTTTTAATATCTGTTCTATATAAATCTTGATCAAACATGATGCTTGGAATAGCTCTAAGCGAATTTACCTTTGAATAATCTTCATATCTTTTTAATTCTTCTTTTATTTTATTATCTGTAAAGAATCTTGAAAAGAATGATTCATCATACAAGAAACTACCAAATAAGTTTGCAATTCCTTCAGTAATGATTCCACTAATTCCTTGATTCAATATCATTTCCTCACGTTTTTGAAGGAAGTGATGTACACCATGTCCAGTTTCGTGTAATAATACTCCGTACTCATTGTATTCATTTTTTACATTAGCTAAAACTCTAGCATCTTTCTCAACCGCTATAGGGAAATTATAACCCCATTCAGATTTGTTCTTTCTTGGAAATATATCATATGTTATATTATATTTATCTAAATCAAAACCAAACTTCTTATAGAAGTCTCTTAGCACTTGATAAAATTCAGTCATGTCAACCTTTTTGTTTAATGATGGTGCTATTTTAGATACTAAATACGCTTCATCCCAAGGCATAACTTCATTTTTACCTAAATATATACCCGCCATCTCTGAACGTTTTTCATTCATAGCTGGTACCATTTCATGCAACTCGTCTTTCCAAGAAGAAAAAATATTTGAGTCTAACTCATTTGCATCTAATTGTAAATCAACAAATGTATCAAATCCTCTCAATTTTGCATATTCTTTTCTTAAATTGATTAATTCAGCAAATCCTGCATCAAACAATGGTTTGTTAACCTGTGTTCTAGCAAAATATGCTTCTTTCCTTTTACTTTCATCATCACTATTTCTCATTATCTGAGCTAATTCCACACTAGACATTTCCACGCCATTAATAGTACTTCTGTGTGTATTTAAAACTCCTGATAATTTATTTGTCAATGATGAAATTTCCATATTTAATTTATTTACTTCATCCGATAAATGGAATGGTTCGAATGATTTAAACATTAATTCTGCTTCTCTCTTTTCAAACTCACCTAAATTATTTCTATCAAATATCTTGCGAACATACTCAAAATTCTCTTTAGATGTATAATAAGACATCATTTCTTCATACTTCTTATCTATACCAAAATCAAAACCTGTAGTAAATTGTACCCAAGTTAATCCTGAATATTCCTCAGATACTTTTTCAATATCTGATGCTAAATTTCTTAATTTTTCCATTATTCCTCCTAAGTTATGTTATTTTTGCGTGCTTCCAAAACCACCATCTCTTTTTGCAGAAACTTTATCATCCACTGTTATTCCAAAAGGCATGAATATCCCTTGAGCGAACCCTTTTCCAGTTTCTACTTCAACTACTTTCTCTTGCTTAGAATCATTTGTGATTTTTATCATTATATGACCTTCATTTGAAGAATTATAATAATCTGCATCTATAATACCTACAGTATTATCTAATTGAAGTCTATATTTAAATCCTAAACCTGAACGAGGAAATATACTCAAAAACCATCCATCATCAATCTTACTTCTAATGCCTGTAGGAATTTTTATATTTTCTCCTGGCTTCAATTTAATATCTACAGGTGTGCAGAAATCATAGCCTGCTGAACCAACTGTAGCTCTCTCTGGTAATTTTAAATTATCATACATTGCTTCTATATTATCAATTTTTCCAAAAGCATCTATTATATCCTTTTCAAATTGATTAAAACTTATTTTCTCGAATTTTGCTATATTATTCATATTGCCTCCACTATCTATTTTAAGTATTTATTAAATAACTCTATATTTTTGTCATGACTAGTTTCGTTTCCTACGAATATTGCAGACATCTCTTCTTTTTTCATTAGAGCTTTACATATTTCATCTATATCATCTTTATTTATAGCTTCAATCTCTTTTATCACTTCTTCAACTGTTTTTGTTTTATTTTCTAACATTTCTTGTCTACCTATGAAAGACATAACGTTAGAACTAGACTCAAGCGCTAATATATAATTACACTTAAGTTGTCTCTTAGATCTTTCTATTTCCTCTTCTAGCAAACCATTTTCAGCTAAATCATCCATTATTTCAGTTATAACTTTAAGACATTCATCTAACTTATCATACGCTAATCCTGCATATATGCCGAAAGAACCTGTATCTATATATGAAGAAAAATATGATGTTGTAGAATAAACCAATCCTCTCTTTTCTCTCAATTCTTGGAATAATTTTGAACTCATTGAACCACCAAATGTATTGTTAAAAACTTTAAGTGGTAAATTTAATTTGTGTCCTCTCTCCCAAGATCTATTAGATAAACAAAAATGCATCTGCTCTATTTCCTTGTGTACAGATACAATTTCTCTTTTATAAGGTACATTTAGTATAACATTATCAGTCTTTCCTTTTTCTATATCAGAGTAATTCTCCTCTATATAATTAATCAATTCTTTTTCATCAAAATTACCCACTACAGTTATAACAATGTTTTCAGCTGTGTATTTATCATTTCTAAATTTTAATATATCTTCTCTTGTGTATCCTTGAATATCTTCTTTTTTACCAAGTATAGGAAGTTCTAATGCACTTCCCTTGAATACTAGTTCAGATATTCTATCAGAAACTATATCTTCTGGAGAATCATCATACATTTTTATTTCTTCTATGATTACATTTTTTTCATTTTCAATGTCTTTTTCATCATATTTAGATTTCAAAAACATTTCTGTCATTATATCTAATGATTCAGTTAAATTTTCATCTATCACTCTCATATAATAACAAGTCATCTCTTTATTCGTAAACGCATTCAACAATCCACCAATATTATCAACTCTATCAGCTATTTCTTTTGCATTCATTGTCTCTGTTCCTTTAAAAAACATGTGTTCATTAAAATGAGACAATCCATTATTTGTAGAATTTTCATGAGAAGAACCTACATTTACCCAAATTCCTAAACTAACAGATCTTATATAATCATTTTTTTCATAGACTAATCTAAGACCATTTTTTAATATATGTTTTTTTACCAATATTTTACCTCTTCTAATTTTTATTTAATATACTATAAATACTTTTAATATATCAACCTATTCAAATCTTTATTGAATTATAACATAGATACATAATAATTGTAAACAAAAAGACAACAAGATAAATCATGTTGTCTTTTTTATATACAATGTTTTATATTATACTATTTTACACTAGCTTTATCTTCTTCTGTTACGTCTTTCAATGAAAGATTAATTCTTCCTTGATTGTCTTTTTCTAGTACTTTAACATATATCTCATCACCAATACTTAACTCATCTTCAACTTTTTCAACTCTCTTGCTAGAGATTTTAGAAATATGAAGTAATCCGTCAGTACCTTCTTTAAGATTAACAAAAGCTCCAAAGTTAGCTATTCTAACTACTTTACCTTTGTATGTAGTACCAGCTTCTATTTCCATAACAATATTTTCGATGATTTCTTTAGCTCTATCTCCCATTGCTGAATCTACAGCTCCGATAAATACTTTTCCATCTTCTGTAATATCAATTTTTACGCCAGTCTCATCAATAATTTTATTAATTGTTTTTCCGCCTGAACCAATTACGTCTCTAATTTTTTCAGGTTTAATTTGCATATTAATAATTTTAGGAGCATATTTAGAAAGATTTTCGTTTACAGATGGTAAACATTCTAACATTTTTCCTAATATATGTAATCTACCAATTCTAGCTCTTTCTAAAGCATTAGTAAGAATTTCTTTGTTAATTCCATGAATTTTAATATCCATTTGAATTGCAGTAATTCCTTCTTCTGTTCCAGCTACTTTAAAGTCCATATCTCCTAAGAAATCTTCCATACCTTGGATATCAGAAAGAACTGTAATTTTTTCATTTTCTTTTATCAATCCCATTGCTATTCCAGCTACTGGAGCTTTAATAGGAACACCTGCATCCATAAGTGCCATAGTAGATCCACAAACACTACCTTGAGATGTAGAACCATTAGATGATAATACTTCTGAAACTATTCTTACAGTGTATGGGAATTGATCTTCTGTAGGTATTACTGGTAGTAAAGCTCTTTCAGCTAAATTACCATGACCGATTTCTCTTCTTCCTGGTCCTCTAGATGGTCTAGCTTCACCAACTGAATAACTTGGGAAGTTATAGTGATGAATATATCTTTTAGATTTTTGCTCAGTCAATCCATCAATTATTTGTTCTTCACTGATAGACGCTAATGTTGCTATAGACATAACTTGAGTTTGTCCTCTTTTAAATAAACCAACTCCGTGAACTCTAGGCAAGAATCCATGATCACAAGTTATTTCTCTAATTTCTTCAACAGCTCTATTATCAGGTCTAATTCCTCTTTCAGAAATATTTTCTCTGATTTTTGATTTTACTATTTTATATAATGCATCATCAATATCCGCTACATTGTCTGGATATATTTCTAAGAAATGCTCCATAACTTCTGCTTTGATAGCATCAATTTTTTCTTGTCTTGTAATTTTATCAGCTTCTACAATAGCTTCATTAAATTTATCTAAAGAATAAGTTTTTACTTCTTCGTATATATCTGTATCACATTCAAATACATTATATTCTGCTTTTTCTTTTCCAACTTCATCAACTATAGTTTGAATGAAATCACATAATTTTTTAATTTCTTCATGTGCAAATAAAATAGCTTCAAGCATAACTGCTTCTTTAACTTCTTTAGCTCCTGCTTCAACCATCATAATAGCTTCTTTTGTTCCAGCTACTGTTAATTCCATTTCAGAAACTTCTCTTTGCTCTAAATTAGGATTGATGATAAATTCTCCATCAATTAAACCAATTTTAACAGCTGCAGTAGGTCCATCAAATGGTAAATCAGATATACTAAGTGAAATAGAAGAACCAATCATTCCACATATCTCTGCTGAGTAATCTAAATCCATTGATAATACAGTAACTACAACTTGAACATCATTTCTAAATCCTTTAGGGAATAAAGGTCTAATTGGTCTATCAATTAATCTAGATGTTAATATAGAATGTTCAGGTGGTCTACCTTCTCTTTTTATAAATCCACCAGGCATTTTACCTGCTGAATACATTTTTTCTTCAAAGTCAACACTTAATGGGAAAAAGTCAATTCCATCTCTAGGTCTAGATGAAGATGATACATTTGCCATTATTACAGTATCTCCATATTGAATCATACATGATCCATTTGTTTGTTCAGCTATTTTTCCAGTAGTAACTGTTAAGTCTTTTCCATCAAGCTGATAAATAAATTTTTTTTCCATTTTTTCCTCCTATTTGTGCAATATAATACTCTCTTCTACAACATTTAGATTTACGATTACCTATCATCCGCCTAAATCTTGTAGAAAACGAGCGAAAAATTATTATTGCATATATAAAATAACTAAAATAAAGCGGGAACATGCCCCGCTTTGTTTACTATCTTCTTAAGCCTAATCTTTTAATGATTTCTCTATATCTTTCGATCTCATTGTTTTTAAGATAATTTAAGAAGCCTCTTCTTTGACCTACCATCATAAGAAGTCCTCTTCTTGAGTGGTGATCTTTTTTGTTTTCTTTTAAGTGATCAGTTAAATTGTTGATTCTCCAAGTTAAAATAGCGATTTGAACTTCTGGTGAACCAGTATCTTTTTCATTTAATCTGTACTCTTCAATTATTGCTTGTTTTTGCTCTTTTGTTATTGCGCCTTTAGACATATAACAACCTCCATAATTTTATTTTACACCTATTTCCAAGCCGTCGTTGAGGTTTCGCACAACTTAGATAAAGGTAAAGCTAAAATATTATATCATAAATTCCTATACTTGTAAAGTTTTTTCAATAAAAAATCGGCTAAAAATTACTGATGTTTAAACTATATGGAAATGCAGTAAACTTATTATAATTATTAAAAATGTAGATAAGCTTTCTTTATTGATTTCATCAATACCTAACTACATCAAAAATCAAACATCTCTCCGAGTTTTGCCTGAAAGAAATAGTCTACGTGTTTGTCTTTTGTTGTTTGTCCTAGATTTATTAGTACTAGTTTGTTTCCTCTGTAGAAGTTCACTAGAGATGCTGCAGGATATACCATAAGTGAAGTTCCTCCAATTATTAGCATGTCTGCTTGATTAATGTATTTTATAGCTTGGTCCAAAGCATCTTCATTTAGAGCTTCGCCGTATAAAACCACATCAGGTTTTATCAAACCACCACAATCACATCTAGGCACACCAGATGAATTTACTATTTCTGATAAATCATACCTTTTACCACATCTCATACAATAATTTCTGTGAATACTTCCATGTAATTCGATAACATTTTTACTACCTGCCATCTGATGTAATCCATCTATATTTTGTGTAATAACAGCTTTCAGTTTGCCTTGCTTTTCTAGTTCAGCTAATTTTAAGTGAGCAACATTTGGCCTAGCCTCTTCATATATCATACGATGCTTATAGAAATCATAAAACTCTTGAGTTTGTCTCATGAAAAAGCCATGACTAACTATAGTTTCAGGGTCATAATCATACTGTTTATTATATAATCCATCTACACTTCTAAAATCAGGTATTCCGCTCTCAGTAGAAACACCAGCACCACCAAAAAATACAATATTATCGCTATTTTTAATCAATTCTTCTAACATATACCCTCCTAATGAAATATATATTATTTTATATATACTAGCTTTTTCTACAATTATATCATATAATATAATTAAATCCCATACATTTTGGGTATATATGAATTGATAATAATCTAAAAATAATGAGATTAAATTAATACAATAAAACAAGGAGGAACATATGAAAAAAAGAACTATAATAATTATTATTTTACTTGCTATTTTAGCAATCGGACTTAGAATTTATCGTTATAATTATTTAAAAAACATAGAGCCTGTAAATACTGAAGAAAATAATTCAAACCTTATAACGGCGGATTTAAAATTTTTTTCTGGAGTAATAGAAGAAATTGATGGCGATAAAGCTCTAGTTTATATCACAAATGGCGAAATTCTACTCAGCGGAAACAAAGTATATATAAATTTAAAAGACGAAAATTTAACTAGTGGGATTTTTGTATATGTAACATATACTGGAGAGATAAAAGAATCTTATCCCCTTCAAATAGAACAGCTATCTATATCAGAAATAGTAGCTTCTGGAACCGTAATGGAAATAACTAATTCACAGGTTCATATATTATCTGGGGATATAGTAACCATACATGATATTATAAATATAAACGATGTTTTTATAGACGCTTTTATAGATATTATAAAAACAGATAATGGAAACAAAGCAGTGATATGGAATCAACCTGGCTCTACTGATTGTGAAACAAATACTTGAATGGTTTATGATTCTCCAGTTGGAGATAGTCCACTAACAAATATAACGCCTAGGTAAAACGTAATCATTGTTTAAAAACGAACAAAACGGCATATCTATTGATATGCCGTTTCCTATGTTTATTTAGATTCTTAATAAAATCTTAAACATTTAACTAGTATATTTTTAATAACTCGATATAGTATAATACATTTAAGGAGGAAATATGTACAATATTTTAATATGTGATGACGATCACGACATAGTAAATGCACTAAAAATATATTTATCAAATGAAACTTATAAATTATTTGAAGCGTATACGGGCAAGGAAGCTCTTGAGGTTATGAATAATCAAGATATTCATCTTTTGCTCATGGATATAATGATGCCAGAGATGGATGGTATAACTGCAATGGTGAAAATCAGAGAATTTACCAATGTTCCAATTATACTGATAACAGCAAAAAGTGAGGACAGCGATAAAATTTTAGGACTTAATATAGGTGCTGATGATTATATAACAAAACCTTTTAATCCTATAGAAGTGATTGCAAGAGTTAAATCTCAACTTAGAAGATATATGCAACTCGGATCAGCTTCTTTGAAAACCGATGTAGTATCAATTGGAGGCATAGAACTTGATGATATAGAAAAAACAGTCAAAGTAGATGGAAATGAAATTTCACTAACTCCAACCGAATATGAAATACTAAAATTATTAATAAGCAATCCAGGAAAAGTATTCTCGCCAAAAGATATATACAGAAAAGTATGGAACGATGCACCTTTTGGAAACGAAAAAACCGTAGCTGTACATATAAGGCATATAAGAGAAAAAATTGAAATTAGCCCTGCCGACCCAAGATATTTAAAAGTAATTTGGGGACAAGGTTATAAATTCGAAAGGAAAAAAATTCATGAAAAAGAAATTACATAATAGTTTAACTAGTAAAATCGTTTGTTTTATATTATTAGTTATTGTTACATTAACAACAATCAGTTCTATATGTTTAGCTGCCTTTATATGTGACAATGATGTAAAATTTTCAAACAAAGCCGAAAAAGAAAATTTATTCAAAAATCAAGCATATAGCACAATTCACATAGTTGCTGATAAAATCCATATGATTAACTATTCAAATGATAACAGTAATTCATATGGCGGTGAAAATCCAGATTATTCTTCTGTAGATGAGTATCTGACAGATAAAAACATTGGTTTAAGCGTGAAAAACAAGTATGGTAAAATCGTCTACTCGTATAACAATACTATGAAAACAGATACGATATTCAACTTAGAAACTTCAGTGGCAAACTGGAATGACGGAGATTCTAGCACTTATAAATTCAAAGTTTTTATAGATACATCATTTGAAAATTTTGATAAATATTATCTATCAAATTTACTATGGGAAATATCATATAAAATTCAATATTTAATTTTTCCCATATGTGCAATTCTGATTATATTAGAATTACTGCTTTTGATTTATCTTATAAATTCTGCTGGTCATTCAAATAAAGACGATGATATACATATTGATATGTTATCTAAAATACCATTTGATATTTTCATAGGTTTTTATATACTAATTGCTTTGTTCACGTTTTTCGCAGCGGATAATATTCCATATCGAAATGAAATCAATATATATATGGTATCACTTATCTCTTCTGCTATAACACTTCTTATAATATTCATCTTATATTTCATTTTAAGTGTTGCAGTTAGGATAAAATCTAAAACACTGCTAAAAAACAGTATATCCTACAGGATATTAAAATTTCCTATATTGATGATCAAGAAAATATTCCTAGGCATAAAAAGAATCATCTCAAATATACCAATTTTATGGAAATCAGCTGTGATTATTTCATTAGTTTCAATTATAGAGATAACCTTGGTTATGAATTCGTATTATGATATGGTTTTTGCTGGCATTTTTTTAATTTTTAAAATATTTATTTCAATAATTATAATATATATTGTTTTAATGATGAAAAAAATTGAAAAAGGTGGAAAAGCACTTGCAAATGGAGAATTAAGCTACAAAATTGATGATAAATTAATGTTCGGAAATTTTAAAAATCATTCGAAAAATCTAAATGAAATATCAGGTGGATTAAACAAGGCAGTAGCAGAAAGAATGAAATCTGAAAGATTTAAAACTGAGCTACTAACCAATGTATCGCATGATATAAAGACGCCCCTAACTTCTATAATAAATTACACTGATTTGATATCTAAAGAAGAAACTGAAAACGAAAAAATAAATGAGCATTGTGAAGTTCTTCTAAGACAATCTACTAAATTAAAAACACTTATAGAAGATTTAGTAGAAGCATCAAAAGCTTCTACTGGTAATTTAGATGTTAATTTAGAAAGATGTCAAGTAGACGTGATATTAAATCAAGCGACAGCAGAGTACGAAGATACATTCTCAGAACTTGGTTTAAACTTGATAATGAACATGCCAGAAGAAGCCATAAATATCATGGCAGATGGAAAACATCTTTGGAGAATTTTCGATAACCTATTATGTAACATAAAAAAATACTCCCTAGAAAACACTAGAGTATATATTGATGTAAAGACATCTGAAGATCAAAAAGTTGAGATATCTTTTAAAAATATATCCAAATACGCTCTTGATATATCACCCGATGAACTAATAGAACGATTCTCTAGAGGCGATAAATCAAGAAAAACAGAAGGACATGGCTTAGGCTTATCTATAGCATATAATTTATCTGACCTTCAAGGAGGCCATATGAAAATAAGTATAGATGGAGATTTATTTAAAGCTACTCTTAAATTTAAAACTGTATAAAAATTGCTGCTAACAAGTGAGAAAGAACTTCACTTGTTAGCAGCTTTTATTTACTTTGTCATACTTATATTACATATATTTTTCTTCTAAATCCAGTAATATTTTCTTAATATTAAGCCCTCCAGCATATCCAACTAGCTGACCCTTGCTGCCAATTACACGGTGACATGGAATTATGATAGGTATTTTATTCTTATTATTAGCCATACCGACAGCCCTATAAGCTTTAGGGCTGTCTACACTCTCAGCAATATCTTTATATGAGCGTGTCTCCCCATATGGAATATTTTGCAAGGCTTGCCATACTTTTACTTGAAAGTCTGTTCCTTCTAACCGAAACTCTAAATCAAAAGTAGTTCTTTCACCTGAAAAATACTCTTCAAACTGCTGAACAACTTTTTTCTCATATTTAATTTGCTGGTCTGTTTTATCTGATAAGAATTCCGATTCTAGATCTGCACATTCATTTATTAATATACTAACAATATGAAAATCCTTATAGTAAATATTCAGACTCAT
>Ga0193963_1000295_pt1 | contig 26078 bp, 23 predicted proteins | sample FB_6_MG_FD_140359 | JGI IMG/M metagenome (GOLD analysis project Ga0193963, IMG submission 140359) | Microbial mat bacterial communities from the Broadkill River, Lewes, Delaware, United States - FB_6_MG | ecosystem: Environmental > Aquatic > Freshwater > River > Microbial mats | place: USA...
AAAAGCAAAAGCAAAATCAGAAGCAAAAGCGACTGCCCAAGTAGCCGAGCCTGCAACCATTGAAATCAACTCAGCTGAAGAAACATCGTCTCCTATTGCTAGCTATCCACTAGCTCAGGACAAAATCAGCAATCGTGACCGAGGGATCAGTGAAGACCTTGTGCCTATCTGTAAAGCGGTTATCGATAACGAAGCCTCAATTGTACTGCATACAAGTACGAAAGCAGATTATCGTTGGTTAACTGTACGCTTAACGCTTTGTACACGTCGTTTGGACCCAGGCTTCCGCCTACGCCACAGTTTCCAAGAAACGGATACTGACGAGCCATTCATGACCTTACACCCATATCGTAGTACAGCACTCATCAACGAACTGTAATCGACCAACAATACGACTCAAGCCAATTTCTTGGGTCGTATTTTTACTGTTTAATCTTCAAAGTAGTCAGAAAACATCCCTAATAGCGCTTCTTTTTCGTCAGAATTAACGGCGGCCTCTACTGTTTTTTCAGCGCTGTGGAAGAATACTTTATTTCTGCCACTGTGCTTTGCTTGATACAAACACTCATCCGCCTCTTTAATTAAACGATCAGCACTGCCGCGCTCATTCGCTAGCCGCACAGACAAGCCAATACTCGTGGTCACTTTTAAAGCTTGCCCATCAACATCCATTTCCGCATGTTCAATTAATTCACGCAAACGTTCAGCCACCTGACTGGCTAATAATAAACTGGTCGACGGTAAAATAACGACGAACTCTTCACCGCCGTATCGGCATTGAATATCAAGTTGGCGTGTTGCTTGGCCAATCAACCGAGCCGTCATTTTTAGAACATGATTACCAACTTCATGCCCCCACTGGTCATTTACTTGCTTAAAGTGATCTAAATCGATCATCATTAAAGCTGTAGGCACACCAGAACGCAGAGTACGCTCTAACTCTTTATCCAAGGCAGAACGAAAATGACGAACATTGAATAAGCCGGTTAAAGGATCCGTAATAACCTGCTCACGCAATGCCATCAATTCGTCCGCTAATGGGCTGTATAAACCACATTGAGGGCACTCAAATTGTTGGATATCAGGAGCTTGATTTAACGAGGGTGAATTTTGTGACATCGAGCCCATTGTTCTCCAGATCAAACTAAACAGAATTTATGTATTTAAGTTTAGTGGAATCTGAAAAAAACAAAGGACTTTTTAAGTAGATCTATGTAATCGCTAGTAATTTTACCCAGTAGATTGATTATAAACCTTCATTTTTAATGGCTTGCTGCCACTGTTCATCCTCATTGAGCATGCTATAGACTTGGTAATCAATCCACTGTCCTTCAAACTCGATAACGCTGTTTAATTGCCCTTCATACTGAAATCCAAATGCCTTTGCAAGTTCAATGGTGCGAGCATCAGAGGCTTGCAATAGCCACTCAATACGATGCAAAGAGAGATCTTCATAACCAAGAGTTAATACGGCGTATACAATTTCGGCAACATGCGCAGGTATTTTATAATCAGGAAAAATATCCAGTACCAACTGAGCACTGGCATTAACCCAATTAAATTTTTGCAAACGAATACGGGCGATCACTTTACCGCTGGCTTTCTCTTCAACCAACCAAAAAGCGGCTTCTTTTGCCTCAAACTGCATCACCATACGGCGCGCTTCATCCATTGCTTGCGCTTCAACAACCATAGGACTTTTAGGATGATGCTTTACAACCCCTTTGGTACTTAACAACGCGTAGATATTTTCAATATCGTCTTCATGAGCAAAGCGAACATAATAATGTTCAGTATTTAGGTTCCAGTTCATTATTGTTCACCTGCGGTCGATTCCGTGAGAATCAAATTAAAGACTAAGATGTCAGAAAATTCTGTTTGACTGGTACGTCGAAAATCTCGCAAACGTGCCGATTGCTCAAACCCTGCAAGTTTAATCACATCAATAATTGCGTCTTCACCTTCGGGTAAGCACTGAAAGGAAAAGTTTCTTAGATGATATTTATGTGCCAGATAATCAATACCTGAATGTAAAGCATCGACTTGATGCTGTTGATCTAAGCTCGGCAAAGCATCTAAACGCATTAGGGTTTTCAACGAGGTTGGCTGCCAGTCATAAAGACTTAACATGCCGAGCATTTTGCCATCCACTTCAATTGCCCACATCAAGCCACGTTGAGTCGCGGCCATTTGCACCGAAAGCTCAATTAAGCGCTCAGCATGCTCTTTACTCGCCGCTTCGCTTTGGCCCGCTAAGGTTTGTTTTTGATAAAGCTTAATAATGGTATCGACATCGGACTTATCTAACGGGCGTAATTGACCGCCGTTAAAATCGACATTAGCAACAAATTTCATGTGGGGTAATACCTAGAATGTGCATTTTTAAGGTGCACATTCTAACAGTCAGCAGACTTTTCAGAAAGCTCATACCTATCGAAATCATACGTATTGCGCAGCGGCCCAACCGCTTGCCCAGGCCCACTGAAAATTAAAACCGCCTAAATGCCCAGTAACATCCAGCACTTCCCCAATAAAATAGAGGCCTTCTTGATTATTCGCCATCATGGTTTTTGAGCTGACTTCATCGGTATCAATACCGCCAAGGGTTACTTCCGCGGTGCGGTAGCCCTCTGTACCAGAAGGCGCCAACTGCCAAGCATTAAATTGCTTGGCAATGGTATCCATTTGCTCAGCATTTAATTCCGCTAAGGTTTGCGGCATGTTTGAGAAAAAGAATTCAACGAGCTGTTCTGACATTTTTTGTGTTAGCCACTGCGCAATAAATTTTTTCACGGACAGCTTCGGCCGCTCATGCTGGGTTTCACGTAAAACTTGTGCGAGATCGATGTCAGGCAGCAGATTGATGGTCAGTGTCTTTCCCGGCTGCCAATAAGACGAAATTTGTAATACCGCCGGGCCGCTTAAGCCTCTGTGCGTAAAGAGCATATTCCCTCGGAAGCTTTGATCCCCACATGCCATCGTCACTTCACACGAGCTGCCTGAAAGCGCAATACACACCTCTTTTAACTGGTTGGTAATCGTGAAAGGTACAAGCCCTGCACGAGTCGCGTAAGTTTTTAACCTAAATTGTTCAGCAACCTGATAACCAAAACCGCTTGCTCCTAGTGTAGGAATTGATAAACCACCCGTAGCAATGACTAAAGATTCACAGCTATAGTCAGCGCGATTATCCTCTCGAGTAGTCATCAATTTATAACGGCTATTATTACGTAGGGTACCTTCTTCAGAATCCACCTCTAATGCTTCAATGGAATCCACAGAGGTTTTAAGTTGAATCTTAACCCCTGCTTGATCGCACTCAGCCAAAAGCATTTCAAGAATATCACTGGATTTATGATCACAAAATAATTCACCCAGCTGTTTTTCGTGATACGGAATATTGTGCTTATCGACAAGGCCGATAAAATCCCACTGGGTATAACGACTTAAAGCACTTTTGCAAAAATGAGGGTTATGACAAAGATAGCGATCAGGTTCAACATAGTAGTTGGTGAAATTACAACGACCGCCTCCTGACATGAGAATTTTTTTACCCGCCTTATTAGCATGATCTAGCACTAAAACAGAGCGACCACGCTGGCCGGCAATCGCAGCACACATAAGACCTGCAGCACCGGCACCGATTATAATGACATCGTATTTCATAAGGCTCACCTTTTGGTATTAGCGCAAAGCTGTCGAGCTAAAGCAGAGTTATTGGAATTAACTATGAGATTGATTTTTTGAAACAATAGAGGAAGACTAATTATTCGCTAATAGTCTTTTTACTGGACCATAGGTTTTACGATAAATTTCGCAAGGCCCTAATTTTTCTAGGGCTTCAATGTGCGCCTTAGTAGGATAACCTTTATGCTTGGCCAAGCCGTAACCTGGATATTGCTCATCTAAAGCAATCATCTCATGATCACGCTGAACCTTGGCTAAAATAGACGCCGCACTAATGGCGGCAACCAAAGCATCGCCTTTAACAATTGCGGTGCCTGGCATATCTAATTCGGGCAAACGATTGCCATCAATCAAGGCATACTCAGGTAACTGTTTTAAACCCTGCAGCTGAAGACCACGGACCGCACGTGTCATGGCGAGCATACGGGCATGAAGAATATTAATACTATCAATTTCTTCAACACTTGCGCGGGCAATGCAATAGCTTAACGCTTTTTCTTTTATTTCAGGAAATAATGCTTCGCGTTTTTTTTCGCTTAACTTTTTTGAATCGTTTAACGCCGCGATCGGATTATTAGGATCCAAAATAACCGCTGCGGCAACAACATCTCCGCAAAGAGGGCCAGCCCCAGCTTCATCAACGCCACAATAGACAATGCGCTGTTCAATTAACTGAGCTTCAACTTCTGTTAAAACATTAAACCTTTCTAGCAGATCAGAAGCGTATTCAGCAGACTCAGACATTACAAATCATCCGTATAAGTATTAATTTTTTCTACGGGAATCGAGTCAGAGACATTCTTCGCATGAGGGTCTAATAAATTTTTAATCGCTAGTGCGGCCTGCTCATTAGCGCCGCGCTTAAGTTGCTTATGAATAAACAAGAAGGTTTCTTGAAGCTGATGTATTAAATCTTCATTCTCAATACGCTCAATCACCGCACTGGCCAGATTATCGGGGGTAGCCTGCTCTTGAATGATCTCAGGAACAACTTCACGCCCTGCTAATAAATTTGGCAGTGAAATAAAATCTTGTTTTAACAGTCGACGCATAATCATGGCCGTGATCGGCGATACAATGTAACTGACAATCATCGGCTTTTTAAGCAGCATACCTTCAAGCGTTGCCGTCCCTGACGCTAATAAAATAACATCCGCTGCTTGCATGCAGGTTTTGGAGTGACCATCAATAACATCAATTTTTACTGAAGGTTTTATATCATCAATAACGTGTTCTATCTGTTGCTTACGAGCCTGATTAGCCGCCGGTAAAATGAATCTTACATTCGGATTATGTGCATAAATCAGTTCAGCCGCGCGAATAAATACAGGGCAAAGCTTCTCTACTTCACTACCACGACTTCCTGGCATTAAGCAGACAACTTTTTCATTTTTTTCAAAATGAAAAACCTGACGAGCATCTTCGGCATTATTTTCAAAAGGAATGCTATCGGCCAAGTTGTGACCAACAAAACTGACAGGAACATCGTGCTGTTGATAAAATTTGGCCTCGAAAGGAAACAAGGTCAACATCAAATCAACGGATTTTTTAATCTTGTGAATTCTTTTAGAACGCCATGCCCATACAGAGGGACTCACATAATGAACGGTTTTAATGCCAGCGTTTTTTAACTTGTATTCAAGCTGAGTATTAAACTCAGGTGCATCAATACCAATGAACACATCTGGAGGATTTTTTTGCCAGTGTTGAACCAGCTTTTTACGTACTTTTAACAGTTCGAATAATCGGCCTAATATTTCTACCAAGCCCATGACAGCAAGGCGCTCCATAGGAACAAACGACGTAAAGCCTTCGGCCTCCATTAATGGGCCTCCTATGCCTTCAAACGTCGCATCAGGGTATTGCTTTTTTAAGGCTTTCATCAAGCCAATGCCCAGCATGTCACCGGAGGTTTCACCAACAACAATAGCAATGCGCATTAGCGAATAATACCGCGCGTAGCTTGCTCAATAGAATCTAATAAGACTTGCACAGCATCATCTTGCTTAGCCAATACTCTGATTTCGACTAAAGCCTCTTCTAAGGTCAGAGTTTGACGGTAAAGTGCCTTATACGCTTTGCGTAATAATTGAATTGAAGCTTTCTCAAATCCGCGGCGTTTTAAACCTTCAATATTAATACCGTGTGGCTCTACCGGATAGCCATTACAAATAACATAAGCCGGTATGTCTTTTAGAACAACTGAACCAGCCCCCGTCATTGAATGGCTGCCGATCTTACAGAATTGATGTACTTGGGTAGCACCTCCCAAAATAACATAATCACCAATATGCACATGGCCTGCAACATTGGTATCGTTAGCCATAATACAGTGATCACCCACTACAACATCGTGTGCAATGTGAGTATTCACCATAAATAAGTTATTACTACCGACTTTGGTTATGCCTTGATCTTGCGTCGTTCCACGATGAAACGTGCAGGACTCACGAATTATATTGTTATCGCCAATAATGAGTTGAGTCGGTTCATCAGCATACTTTTTATCTTGGCAGTCCTCACCAATGGATGAGAACTGAAAAATTTTGTTATTTTTGCCAATTGTAGTTGGCCCCTTAACAATAACATGCGGCCCTATTACTGTTCCTTCACCGATTTCTACACCTGGTCCAACCATGGACCAAGGACCAATCTCTACACCCTCTGCAATAACTGCACTAGGATCGATTACGGCTCTGGGGTCAATCATTTTTATATATCCTTCTCAGCACAGGTGACTTCTGCACAACACACGATATCACCATCAACACGGGCGCGGCATGAAAACTTCCAAATTCCGCGCTTATTATTAACATATTCAGCTTCTAAATTGAGCTGATCCCCAGGCACCACAGGCTTCTTGAAGCGAACATGGTCAGCACCAGCAAAATAATAGCTAGTCTTTTCAGTTCGCTTCTCACCCAACATGTGCAAACCTAAAAGACCGGCAACTTGGGCCATCGATTCGACAATCAAAACCCCCGGCATAATAGGATGGTGTGGAAAATGACCATTAAAAAATTCTTCATTAATAGTGACATTTTTTATAGCTTTGATGCTTCCTGCATCAGGCCCTTCAATATCAATAGAATCTACACGATCGACCATCAAAAATGGATAACGATGAGGGAGTAGCTCTTTAATACCTTGGATATCCAAAGCTGGCATTAGGATCACCTATTGGTTTTGTTCTAATTTCTTTAATCGTCGAGCCATATCATCTAGCTGACGGAATCGAGCGGCACTTTTACGCCACTCAGAGGCAGGCATAATTGCCGTACCTGATGAATAGACACCTGCTTCTTTAAGCGATTTAGAAACAAGTGACATTCCGGTAACATGAACACCATCGGCAATATCGACATGACCTACAATGCCAACACCACCGGCAAGAGTACAATTTTTACCCAATGTGGTACTGCCTGCAATACCCACAGTGCCTGCGATGGCACAACCATCACCAATGACTACGTTATGCGCGATCATAATTTGATTATCAAGTTTTACGCCATTGCCAATTTGAGTATTGCCTAAAGCACCGCGGTCAATCGTGGTATTGGCACCTACCTCAACATCGTTACCAATGCGAACGCCGCCTAGCTGAGCTATTTTCTCCCAGCTACCCGAATTAGGCGCAAAGCCAAAACCATCGGCACCAATGACGCAACCAGAGTGTAAAATACAATGATCACCTATCACCACATCGTGATACATAACAACATTGGCATGCAATAAAGATTTCTTACCGATAATAGAGTGGGCATTAATGACGCAGCCTGGACCAATGCGCGTATCTTCACCGATTTGAACATGCTCGCCCACCACCACATTGGCCGCAATCGATACACCATCAGCTATTTCAGCAGAGTCAGCAATGATTGCAGAAGGATGAATACCTTGTATTTGTGGTGGAAGGTTATTGAACAGTTGTGATAATTTGGCAAAGCCCATGTAAGGATTATTCATCACCAATGCAGCAACCGGACATTCATCTTTCAAATCAGGATGAATGATAACGGCAGCCGCTTGGGTATCCGCAAGCTGCTTGCGATAGCTGGGGTTGGCTAAAAAAGAAACTTGCGTCGCATTGGCACTTTCTAAAGTACCAATGCCTGAAATCGTAACGGAACCGATAGACTGACTATTATTTGCGACCAATTCTGCCCCAATTTTTTCTGCTATATCAGTCAAAGAAATCGCAATACTCGTCATTTTATTATATCGCCTTTATTTTGCAGCGTTCAAACGTTCAAGCAATAGCTTAGTAATATCAGTACCTGGAGCATTATAAATAACCATTTCAGGACGTACGACTAAATCAAATTTCTTTTCATCAATAATTGCTTTCAACGCTTTTTGCATTTTTGGCTCCATGGCTTGCGCAAGTGCCTGCAATTCTTGCTGTTCAGCTTTTTGCATATTTTGGCGATGAAATTTATAAGTCGTCGCTTTCTCTTCAAAGCTATTTTTTAGCTTACGACGCTCATCTTCGCTCATAATTTCGCCATCTTTAGCGATTTTATCTTGAATAGCTTTTAGCTCTAATTCTAAGGTAGTAATGGTATCAATTTCACTTTGCTTCTCAGCACGAAACTTTTCTACTGCAACTTTAGCTTCATCCGATGCTAATACAGCACGCTGCATGTCTACCACGGCAATGCTCATTTCTGCTTGTGCAAATGAAGCAACCATTGTTAATAAAACCACATTTAAAAAACGCATAATATTATCTTCCTAATTGTTATTACTGTTTATATTAAAATTTAAAAAACTTGCCCAAGAGAGAATTCAAAGCCTTCGGTTCTGTCATCTTCTTTATCATTAAGTGGGAAAGAATACGTAAAGGTAAGTGGACCAATGGCCGTTACCCAAGTTAAGCCAACACCCGTACTGAATCGTAACTCGGATAAATCGATCCCCTCATCACAATAAGGGTGGCGATTAAAGTTCGGAATTTCACGATCGTCAGGGGTATAACATTGACTACTAAAGACATTACCCGCATCTAAAAATACAACACTGCGCACTGAGCTTTGGTCTTCGATAAAAGGTAAAGGGAAGATTAATTCAGTACTTCCCTCAATCAAAATATTCCCCCCCATCGCCTGTGCTGATTCAATATAGGCTGGTGCTTTTACAACCGAACCATTACTTGTTTCGTACAAAGGAGCATACTTGGCATCGTTCGTTGCCCGTACAATATCGCCATCGGCATCATAATAATAAATATTAGAAGGCGCACCACTATCAACCACTGGACGGCCTAGGTTATCCGTTTCAAAAACTGGATTACCACTGCTATCAGTCGTCACAACATCGACTAAGTTATACTCAGGCAAACCTTGAGGCCCTAATGAACTTGTTCTATAACCACGCACCGAACCGACACCACCGGCGCGGAAGTTCTTATAAAACGGAAGTACATCTAAATCGCCATATCCATCACCATAGCCCAACTCAGTACGGAATCGCAGTGACCAATCTCGCTGTATTTCTAAGTAATAATCCGCTTTATAACCCAGTTTGAAATAAGTTAAATCACTGCCTGGAATTGCCAAATCAAAGGATATACTTTGCTGAGCACCAGCAGTAGGAAATAACCCACGGTTTAAATTAGACCACTTCCAACTAGAACCTAAAGAATACTCTCGGTATTGATCGCCATGCTCATCAATAAAATCTGATATTTCAGCAGGCACTAAATCACCTTCAAAAATATCGGTATCAGAAATACCCAAAGTGAAAGACAAGCGCTCACGATTACTAATCGGATAGCCAAAAGAAACGCTTCCACCCAAACTATTGGTTTGGTAATCACTGGTAAACGACTGGTTCGAAAAGTCAGTTTTTCGTTGATAGAAGTTAAAACCGCGACTAACGCCATCAACAGTGTAATAAGGATCCATAAAAGAAAAGTTATAAGATTTTACGGTATCGTTCTTTTGCAGCGATAATGACATACGGTTACCCGTACCTAAAAAGTTATTTTGGCTAATGCTAGTACCAATAATAAAACCACTATCACCGGCATAACCAACATTAAAATTCAAACTGCCACTGAGCTGTTCTTCAACGCTATAATTAACATCAATTAAATCATCCGTTCCACCCACCGCTGGCGTTTCAACATTCACTGTTTTGAAGTAGCCTAATTGATTTAAACGTTTTTTACCGGCTTCAATTTTTTCAGTCGATGCCCAACCGCCTTCCATTTGCAGCATTTCACGGCGTAGAACTTCATCCAGTGTGGTTTCATTACCGGCGAAATTAATTCGACGGACATACGTTCTTTTACCGGGTTCAACAAAGAACGTTACATCAACTTCTTTTGTTTCATCATCAATATCAGGAATACCATCAACCTTAGCAAAGGTATAACCATCATTACCTAAGCGCTTAATCATCAAGTCGCTTGTCAAAGTTACTTTCTGACGAGAAAAGTCTTCATCTTTCTTCAGGATATAGAAGCGCTCAAGGTCTTCCGCTGGTACAACCAAATTACCCGCAAGCTTGATGTCTCTAATGGTATAGATATCGCCTTCACTCACATTGATGGTGATGTACACTCCCTTTTTATTAGGAGAAACCGATACCTGAGTAGATTCGATATTAAAACGGATATAACCGCGATTGAGATAATAAGAACGAAGGGTTTCTAGATCGCCTGACAATTTTTCACGCGCGTATTTATCATCACTGGCATACCAAGACCAAAAGTTGCTGGTTTGCAGCTGAAAGGCCTTTAATAATTCTTCGTCTGAAAAAACCTGATTGCCAATAATATTCACATGTTGAATAGAAGCCACAGTGCCTTCATCGACGTTAATCACTAAGCCAACACGGTTTCTAGGTAATGCGGTGACTTCTGTTTTAATATTGGCGTCATAACGACCTTGAGCAACGTATTGACGCTCTAGCTCTAGTGATATTCTTTCTAACGTTGATCGTTTAAAAACCAACCCTTCCGCTAATCCCGATTGCTTTAAACCGTCTTTTAGCGCCTCACTGGTAATCGCTTGGTTGCCTTTGATTTCTAATTGCGTAATCGTTGGCAGCTCAACAACATTAATAATAAGAACAGTGCCATCACGCTTCAGCGTAATATCATTAAATAATGCGGTTTTAAATAATCGCTTTGACGCCGATGTTAAACGCTGACTATCAATTTCATCACCAACGTTAATAGAAAATGCTTCAAAAACACTGCCTGCCGAGACACGCTGTAAGCCCTCTACACGAATATCACTAACGATAAATGTTTCAGCCGCATGGGCGTTGCTAAAAAATGCCAATAAAAATATTAAATACAAAGCTCGCATATGCGATTCAATTCCAAAATAAGGCCGATTACCTAAAGGGTGCGCAAAGCGCAAAACTATAAGCGGCTAATGTCATTATAAAAAGCGATAATCATAAGACCTAATAACAGCGCCATGCCTACCTGAATTGCAATAATCTGAGTTTTTTCAGACACTGCTTTTCCTCGAACTGCTTCGATGGCATAAAATAAAATATGACCACCATCTAAAACCGGTATCGGTAATAAATTCAAAACTCCAAGCGATACACTCAATAAAGCTAAGAAACCAATAAATGCCTGAAGGCCGTTACTTACCGAAGAGTCCGCTACTTTAGCAATCGTAATCGGTCCACTCAAGTTTTTCACCGAAACATCCCCTAAAATCATTTTCCACAATGACTCTAGCGTAAATGCGATAAGCTGCTGAGTTTTAGCAATACCTTGAACAAAAGCATCAACAGGGCCTAGCTTCACTTCTGTTAACCATGCCTTTGGCATCTCAGGAATAGCACTTTGATGCAAACCAATACCCACAAAGCCAATGGTTTTATTATTTTCTATTTCTTTTTCAGCAGGGATTAACTCTAGCTCTAACGGTTGGCCATTTCGTTCAATGAATAAGATCATCGGCTTTAAAGGATTAGCACGAATAAGCTCAACCCATTGAGTCCAATTATCTATGGGCTCAGCATTGGCCGATAGAATAACATCCCCAGAGGCCAAGCCGGCTTTAGCCGCTGCACCATTCGCGACAATCTCACCAACTATCGGCTCTAAGACCAAACGTCGAGGCTCTATTCCTAAAGCCTTCATCGGATCCGGCGCTTCTTGCTGGGTTAACCACTGCTGCACAGGAATAGTAACATTACGCGGCTGATTATTTGAATCAACAACCGTTAATTCTATATCAACTGTTTCACCAATATAAGATATTAACTGCCAAGATACTTCTTGAAAGCTATTTACCTCTTTGCCTGAGATCGTTTGAATACGATCACCAGGCTGCAAACCTTGCTCATAAGCCGGACTATTATCGACAACGTTACCGATGATAGGTACCAAACCTGAAATGCCCATCATAAATAAAGAGCAATAAGCGAGCACGGCAAAAATAAAATTAGCAATAGGACCCGCACTAGCAATTGCAATGCGCTGCCAAACGTTTTTTTGGTTAAACGCTTGGTGTAATTCTTCAGGCTTTACTGGACCTTCACGCTCATCCAGCATTTTAACATACCCGCCAAGAGGGATAGGTGCGATTGAATATTCGGTTCCTAATTTATCCGTATATGACCATAGCGGCTTACCAAAACCGACCGAAAAGCGCAGTACTTTAACGCCACAACGGCGGGCTACCCAAAAGTGACCAAACTCATGAATAACCACCAAAATGCTGATAGCTAAAATAAAAGATAATACTGTACTCATACCTGATTCACCGGTTGGAACTTATTTTTAAATTCAGTCAAGGCATCATTGGTCTTATTTCTAGACCATTGGTCGGCGGCTAAAACATCTTCTAAGCACTGCACATTTTTATCTGGGCATTCGCCCATGACTTTTTTAATTAACTCTGGGATAGCTAAAAAGCTAATTTGTTCCGCTAAAAAAGCGGCAACCGCAATTTCATTGGCTGCATTTAATACCGCAGGACAGATGCCACCACGTTCGAATGCTTCTTTTGCAAGATTCAAACAAGGAAAGGTTTCATGATCTGGTTCCGTAAAATCCAAACGTGCAATAGCAAACAAGTCTAGCGGCTTAACACCCGCGTCAATACGTTCAGGCCACGCCATGCCATACGCAATCGGCGTACGCATATCGGGCTGCCCCAGCTCTGCGATAACAGAACCATCGCAATATTGAACCATAGAATGAATAACACTTTGTGGATGAACAACCACTTGAATTTGTTCAGCAGCGCAGTTGAATAAGAAGCACGCCTCAATCAGCTCTAAGCCTTTATTCATTAAGGTGGCTGAATCGACTGAAATTTTCGCCCCCATTGACCAATTAGGGTGAGCCACCGCCTGTGATGGTGTCACCTCAGCAAGCTCAGCTTTGGTTTTATTACGGAAAGGACCACCAGAGGCCGTTAACAGAATTTTTTCAATACCATGCTGAGAAAAGTCACCACGATAGTTAGCAGGCATACTTTGAAATATCGCGTTATGCTCACTATCAATCGGCAACAGCTCTGCACCATTATCACGAATTGCTTGCATGAATAATGGCCCAGCCATGACCAAAGCTTCTTTATTCGCTAATAAAACGCGTTTACCCGACGTTGCCGCAGCGAGCGTAGGCACAAGACCCGCAGCACCGACAATAGAAGCCATCACCATATCGACCTCCGCATCGGAAGCAACTTTCGCTAAAGCTTCTTCACCAACCAGTATTGTGCAATCACTATGAGTCGATTCTTGTGATTCAAACAGCGCCTGAGCTTCAATAGCGGCTTGCTCGCTAGGAACAACAATATATTTAGCAGAAAACTCAACCGCAGCTGCGACAAGTTCTTTAATACGAGAAAAACCCGTTAACGCATAAACGCGATAACGAGCTGGGTGACGGCGAATAACATCTAGGGTACTACTACCGATCGAGCCTGTTGCTCCAAGCACGGTAATCCACTGACTCATATTTATTCGCTCACCTTCATTACTAAAATGATCCACAATAGGCAACTTATGCAGCCAACTGCCAACCGAATAATATCATTAAGAAAGCAAAGACAGGCACTGCCGCCGCCATGCTATCTATTCGATCTAAAACACCACCATGCCCGGGTAATAGCTGAGAACTGTCTTTAATACCACGATGACGCTTCATCATACTCTCTACCAAATCCCCCATCACTGACATGATTGCAGTAATAAAAGTAATCGCCGCTAATAACAAAAAATCATCCATGGTCACAGGGCGTAGCCATTGGTTAACCAATAAGGAGAAAATAATAGCAATCAATCCGGTCGTCGCTAAACCGCCCCAAAAACCAGCCCAAGACTTACCTGGGCTCACATTTGGCGCAAGCTTAGACTTGCCCCAAGTTTTGCCTGCGAAATAAGCCCCCGTATCAGCTCCCCAAATCAACAACATAACGTAGACGATAATTAATGAACTGTGCTCTTGACTCTTAAGCGTCATAAAGCCAACCCACATAGGAAGTAATACCAAGAAACCTAATAACGCGCGCACCGGCTTAGCTTGCCATAACGCTACTTTTTTCGGGTATTGAACGACCAATAAGCACGCAACAAACCACCATATCGCACCAATCGCAAGAATGATGGATGAAAGCTCTGCATGCTGATCCATAAAATAGGCGACAAGAAATGTGCTTGCAGCAACGCTGCCAGCATACCCTATACGAACAACTGAAGAACAGTAACCCGATAGATTAGCCCATTCCCAAGCAGCAACAGTGACGATAAACCCAATAAAATAAGCGAACTGCTCAATGGGTAAAAAGAAAATGCCGCCAATCATTAGTGGCGCTAAAATTAATGCTGTAATAAGACGTTGCTTAAACAAACTACTACCCTTTTGTTAACTGATCATCAGTCCGACCAAAACGCCTAACTCGGTTAGCGAAGGCAGCCAATGCTTTTTTATATTCTTGTTGTTTGAAATCAGGCCAAAGTGCCTCTGAGAAATAGAATTCAGAGTAGGCTGTTTGCCACAGCATAAAATTACTAATACGCTCTTCCCCACCCGTACGAATCATCAAGTCAGGTGCTGGAAATTGGTTAAGCCATGTATATTTATGAAACAATTGCTCATTAATATCTTCTGCTTTCAACTTACCCGCTTCAACATCTAAAGCGATCAGTTTTGCTGCATTGGCAATATCCCACTGGCCACCATAATTAGCAGCAATAACGAGCGTCATACGATCATTATCAGCGGTCAACTGCTCAGCTTCAGCAATAAGGTTTTGAATCTTCTGCTGAAACGCCGTCTTATCACCCATGACAATAAGACGGATATTGTTTTTATGCAGTTTTTTAACTTCACGTTCAAGCGCGACAATAAATAACTGCATTAACGCATTTACTTCGATTTCAGGACGTCGCCAATTTTCACTGCTAAAAGCAAACAGTGTAAGTACTTCAATCCCTTGTTCCACTGAGGTCTCAACAACAGCTCGCACTGCATCAACACCCGCTTTATGACCAGCAACACCCGGCATAAAACGTTTTTTTGCCCAGCGATTGTTACCATCCATAATCACTGCAACGTGGCGAGGAATCCCCCCCTCCACGGCATCTTTATCAGAAATACTTGTCGACATTATTTTGTCCTAAAGATTTGATGCAGGTTAAACCTGCATCAAATCTTTTTCTTTACCCGCTAATACAGTTTCAATTTCTGCAACGTATTGGTCGGTAATTTTTTGAATTTGGTCTTGGCCACGGCGCTCATCATCTTCAGAGATTTCTTTATCTTTTAGAAGATCCTTAATCATGCCATTCGCATCACGGCGAATATTACGGATTGATACACGACCTTTTTCAGCTTCTGAGCGCGCTTGCTTAATAAATTGCTTACGCGTTTCTTCTGTTAAAGCCGGCATAGGAACACGAATTTTATCCCCTGTCGTCGATGGGTTAAGCCCCAAATCAGACTTCATAATGGCTTTTTCAATCGCGGGGATCAAAGGTTTTTCCCACGGAACAATCGCTAAGCAACGACCATCTTCAACATTAATGTTGGCAAGCTGCGCCAACGGCGTTGGAGAACCATAATAATCAACCATTACACCTTCTAAAATAGAAGGATGTGCACGACCTGTGCGAATTTTTTTAAAGGCATCAACCATAGCGCCAATGCTTTTTACCATGCGTTCTTGCGCATCGTTTTTAATATCATCAATCATGATTAGCTTTCCTCGTTGACAATTAGGGTGCCTAAATCGCTACCCATAATAATTTTTGCTAGATTGCCCGCTTCATGCATATCATAAACACGCAAAGGCATGTTGTGATCTTGCGCTAAACAAATAGCAGTCAAATCCATTACACCTAACTGTTTTTCCAATACTTCGGTATAGGTTAATGTATCGTATTTTACCGCTTCAGGATCTTTTTTAGGATCAGCAGTATATACGCCATCAACATTGGTTCCCTTAAGAACCACTTCAGCATTAATCTCGATACCACGCAAACACGCAGCAGAGTCGGTAGTAAAAAATGGGTTACCGGTACCCGCTGAAAAAATAACAACCTGGCCATTGCTTAAACCACGCATAGCTTCACGACGATCGTAATGCTCAACAATACCACTCATTGGAATGGCAGACATAACGCGAGTCGTAATATTTGAACGCTCTAATGCATCTCGCACAGCCAACGCGTTCATAACGGTCGCCAACATCCCCATGTGATCACCCGCCACACGGTCTAAGCCGGCTTCGCTCAGTGCTTTACCACGGAACAAATTACCACCACCAATTACGATACCGACTTGTACACCGATCCCTACAAGCTGACCAATTTCTAACGCTATACGGTCTAAAACTCTTGGGTCGATACCAAAATCCATCTCACCCATTAGCGCTTCGCCGCTTAATTTAAGAAGAATACGCTTATATCTTGGGGTGTTTTGTTCAGCCATAGCCAACTCCAGTAGGTGTCATCAATATATTTTTTGGGGTAGACAAAAACCATTTCAGGCTTTCAAAAAAATGCCGGGTTACCCCGGCATTTCTAGAATTCTCTCACATTACAGGAAAGAATTCCCAGTCAATTCAATCAGAATTAACCCTTAAGTTGAGCGGCAACTTCTGCTGCGAAATCAACTTCAGCAACTTCAACGCCTTCACCAACAGCAATACGTTGGAAAGATACGATTTCAGCACCGGCTTCTTTAGCCAACTGACCAACTGTCATATCTGGGTTCTTAACAAAAGGCTGCTCAGTTAAGCTAGACTCTTTCAAGAACTTCTTAATACGACCACCCATCATTTTTTCAACGATAGCGTCTGGCTTACCCGCCATATCTGGCTGAGCTTTAATAATTTCTTCTTCTTTAGCAACAAGCTCTGCTGGCATATCAGTAGCATTAACCACAACTGGGTTCAATGCAGTGATGTGCATAGCGATGTCTCTTGCTACGTCTTCGTTACCGCCTTTAAGAGCAACTAATGCTGCTAACTTACCGTTAGAGTGAACATAACTGCCCACAACATCAGACTCTAAAGAGAAAATGCGACGAACATTGATGTTCTCGCCAATTTTCTGAACCAATGCTTCACGAGCAGATTCAAGTTCACCTGCCATTACTGCAGCAATGTCAGTTTCTTTAGTTTCAGCAACTTTAGCAACAACCTTGTCAGCAAAACCTAGGAAGTTAGAATCGCCTGCAGCGAAATCTGTTTCAGAGTTAACTTCAACAGCGAAGATAGTATTGCCATTAGTCGCAACAAATACTTTACCTTCAGCAGCAGCGCGGTCAGCTTTTTTAGCGGCCTTAAGACCAGAGTTCTTACGTAGGTCTTCGATTGCTAGATCGATATCACCTTCGTTAGCCGCCAAAGCCTTTTTACATTCCATCATACCCAAGCCAGTGCGCTCGCGTAGTTCTTTAACAAGTTGTGCAGATATACGTGCCATGAGAAATCCCTCAAGATCTAAAAATTAAATAAATGCTCAAAAAAAAAGGGGCAAGCCCCTTTTTTTATGATGAAGCTTAGAAATTACTCAGCCGCTGGCTCAGCTTTCTCTTCAGCAACTTCGCCTTTATCAGCAGCAGTTGCTTGCTTGCCGTCAAGAACTGCATCAGCAACAGCAGTTGCATAGATCTCGATTGCACGGATCGCATCATCGTTACCAGGAATAACGTAATCGATACCATCTGGGTTAGAGTTAGTATCAACGATACCAACAACTGGGATACCCAACTTGTTTGCTTCTTGAATCGCAATACGCTCATGATCAACGTCGATTACGAAAACAACATCAGGCAAACCGCCCATGTCTTTGATACCACCGATAGAACGCTCTAGCTTGTCCATTTCACGGGCACGCATCAAAGCTTCTTTCTTAGTTAACTGCTCAAAAGTACCGTCAGCTTTTTGAGCTTCTAAATCGCGAAAACGCTTAATAGATTGACGAATAGTTTTGTAGTTAGTCAACATACCACCCAACCAGCGGTGAGCAACGTATGGCTGACCAGCGCGCTCTGCTTGTTGTTGGATGATTTTGCTTGCTGCACGCTTAGTACCAACAAATAATACTTTGTTGTTGCCAGAAGTGCGGTTTTCGATCAACTTCAATGCATTGTTCAATGCAGGAACAGTGTGTTCCAAGTTGATGATATGAATCTTATTACGAGCACCAAAGATGTACTTACCCATTTTAGGGTTCCAGTAACGAGTTTGGTGTCCAAAGTGAACGCCTGCTTTAAGCAGGTCACGCATACTTACTTGCGCCATAGTATAACTACCTTAATATAAGTTTGGGTTGGGCCTCCACACATCCAATACCGCGACCTTTCGGCACCCCGCAACATCGTTATGATGTGTGTGTGTATTATTTACTAACCAAGCTATCAAGCAGAGCATTTGAGAGACAATCAAAAACACTAAAACAAAACAGGCTTAATTAGCCGCGCTTTATACCATTTACACCAACAAAAATAAAGTCAAATATGAATAAATTGCTTGTTTATTGACAAATTTGCCCCATTTATAAAAAACTAAGATAGGCGTACAATAATGCCATTAATCGGTCATATCATGAATGTGAGCCATACCTATCGTAAAGCGACAGCACAAGCGAAGTAATATGTCTAAATTTGTAAAAACAGCAGAAGAAATCGAAAAGATGCGCATTGCCGGTCGTTTGGCTGCAGAAGTCTTAGAAATGATCGAAGAGCATATCGTAGCCGGTGTCACCACCGATGAGCTTAATACGATTTGCCATGACTACATCGTTAATGTTCAAGGCGCTATCCCTGCGCCCTTAAACTATCATGGTTTCCCTAAATCCATCTGTACTTCGGTAAACCATGTTATCTGCCATGGCATTCCAAATGATAAAGCACTAAAGAAAGGCGATATCATTAACATCGACATTACCGTTATCAAAGATGGTTATCATGGCGATACGAGTAAAATGTTCTTTATTGGCGAGCCAACAGCCCCGATAAAGCGTTTAGTCGATATCACACAAGAAAGCATGTATAAAGCCATTGCTTTGGTTAAGCCTGGCTGCCGCTTAGGTGATATTGGTGAAGTTATTCAAAAGTATGCCGAAAGCAACCATTACTCTGTAGTGCGTGAGTACTGTGGACACGGCATTGGCAGTGAATTCCATGAAGATGGCTTTCAAGTTCTGCACTATGGCAAAGCAGGAACCGGCATGGAGCTACTACCGGGCATGACCTTCACCATTGAGCCAATGATCAACTTAGGCAAGCGTTTTAACAAACAGCTACCTGATGGCTGGACCGTCGTGACCAAAGACCGCAAGCCAAGCGCGCAATTCGAACATACGTGTCTTGTGACTGAAGACGGTGTCGACGTATTAACGCGTCGCAAAGAAGAAACTCAATTCTGGTAGCCAATGCGATTCAATCCAACCATATATGAATATTAGCAACTCGTAGGTATAGATTTTGACAACCATCGCCGCAGATAACACAACCGTTGAACTTCCAACTATTGATAACCAAGTTCTCATTCAACAATTAGCTGCGGCGCCCTCACCTCTCCCAATAATCAAACCCTTACTCGCGAACATCAAACAACAATGTCATGAATACTTTCGCCAAACCCTCGACGCAACCACACTTGTTGCCCATCGCAGTGGCTTAATTGATCAAATTTTATTCTGCTTATGGCAATACTCTGGCTTCAACTCCGGTACAAACAATATCGCCCTACTGGCTGTTGGTGGCTATGGTAGAGGCGAGCTGCAGCCACACTCAGATATTGATTTATTAATTGTCCTAAAAGATGAAGCTGCATTTGAACAACACAAAGACGCCCTTCAAAGCTTTATCACCCTACTATGGGATATAAAACTTGATATTGGGCACAGCGTTCGTACATTGGATGAATGTGTTAGCGAAGCCGCTAAAGACCTAACCATTATTACCAACATGATGGAAGCAAGAACCCTTGCAGGAAATAACGACTTACTAAAACAACTCGAAGCAAAGACGGATTCTCGCATTATCTGGTCGGCACCCGATTTTTTTGCAGCCAAATGGGAAGAGCTGCATAAGCGCCATACAAAACACGAAGATACTGAATATAATCTTGAACCCAATGTAAAAAACTCTCCCGGCACCTTGCGCGACATCCAAACCATTAACTGGATGGCCATGCGTCATTTTGGCCACGATGAAATTGAAGAATTAAGACAATATAAATTCTTAACTCAATTCGAATTAAATCAATATCAACGCAGTACGCAGTTCTTGTGGCAGTTACGTTACGCTTTGCACATGGTAACGAATAGAGAAGAAGACCGATTATTATTTAATCTGCAAAAAGATATTGCAGAAATATTGGGCTTTACTGACGATGAAGAAATGCTGGGTGTTGAGCACATGATGCTGCAGTTTTATCGTCACCAACTTGCACTCACCGAATTAACAGACATTCTTCTCTTCCACATCAAAGACGATATTTTTGGTGGCTCGAGTGAAGACATCATCGAGACGATTGATGACGACCTCTACATTTGCAATGGGCACATTCATTTAACAGACCCCAAACGTATCGCTGAAAAACCTGAATTACTATTACGCATCTTTGTTGAATTTGCCAAGCGCGATAATATTGAAGGAATGCATTCAAGCACGATCCGAGCAATACACGACAACCGTGAATTAATTGATGAAGATTTCCGTATAAACGAACAGCATAATGATTTATTCATGCAGTTTTTAAGGAATAACCTTCGAATTTCCAGCACACTAAAACGCATGATGCGCTATGGAATTTTAGGACGTTACATTCCCGATTTCGGTAGTATCATTGGTCATATGCAATATGATTTATTTCATATTTATACCGTCGATGAACACAGTTTACGCATGGTACAAATGTTACGCCGATATCGACACGCAGATGAAAAAGAACATTTTCCTGTGGCCCATAACCTAGTCAAAAAAATTAAACGTAAAGAAGTGCTCTACATTACCGCTATTTTGCATGATGCTGGAAAAATGCACCGCGGTGAACATGAAATCGCAGGGGCTGAAATTGCCAAAGAGTTTTGTAAGCAACATAAACTGAACCAGTACGACGCCGATATGGTGGAGTGGCTTGTTCGCAACCACCTAGTCATGTCGCAAGCATCACAACGCATTGATATTAACAACCCTGAAGACATTCACCAATTCGCTTTAGAAGTTGGCGACATAGACCATCTACAACACTTATTTTTGATCTCTGTTGCCGATATATACAGCACCAACCCAAAACTTTGGACAGGATGGCGCGCAGAGCAAATGCGTACCCTGTATTACAATACTAAACAAGCTTTTCGTCGCGGCCTTAATAATTCAATGGGCAAAGATCAATTCATTAGTGCGATCCAATGTGAAGCCATCTACGAACTTGAACAGCTAGGCATCAGCGAAGCCAAAACACGAGAGATCTGGGCAGAGCCAGGGGATGATTACTTTTTACGAGAAGGTGCTGACAATATTATATGGCATACACAAATCATTACCGAGCATGGCAATAGCGAATCTCCTTTAATAGCTATTCGTGAAACGAGCGATACAGATTTTGAAGGCGCTACTCAGATCTTTATATTTATGAAAGGTCACCCAAATCTTTTTGCAGTAACAACCGCCACACTCGACCAACTTAATCTTAGTATTCAAGATGCACGAATCATGACATCCAATAACCGCAATGCGGTTGATACCTATATTGTACTGGATGAAAATGGCGACTCTATCGGTAATGACATTGCCCGCATCGAACAAATAAAAAATACGCTTACAAAAGCACTATCGACACCAGAAGAATATAACAATGTTATTCAGCGTCGTACCTCGAGACAACTAAAACACTTTCAAGTGCCTACTCAAGTCACGTTGAGTAATGACCCTGTTATGAAGCGCACATTAGTAGAAGTCATCGCGGCTGATCGCCCTGGATTACTCGCCCGCATGGGAGAGTTTTTTATGACTCACGATTTGCTAATGCACAGCGCTAAGATTATGACGGAAGGTGAGCGAATTTCAGATATTTTCTTTATATCGGATAGCGATGATAACCCCATCAGCGATCCTGATTTATGCCTACTGATTCAAGAAGGAATATGCAAAGTGCTAGACCAGCAAGTCGAAGCACAGCAACAGGTTTGATAATTTATACATCTATCTTATACATCTATCGGTTCGAGCTGAAAATAAAACGAAGCACCAGCCGATGATGAATCAAATTTAATTTGACTCCCTAAGCGTTTCAAAGCGACATCAACAAACCTCAATCCCAAACCGATACCCTGTGCTTTCTTGGTATTACTATCATCCCCTCTCTGGAAAGGCTTAAATAGGCTATCTAACAAATCTACAGGTATTCCCGGGCCTTCATCTGTGACACGAACTTCTAATAAACTCACGGACTCTGCCGTCAGCAGCTGCTGAATAGATATACACACTTCGCTTTCATTAGGACTATATTTAATCGCATTACTCACTAAATTTAACAAGATTCGCTCCAACAGATCGCCATTCGCCATCACCCAGCATTCATCCAGAGACGTAAAATTCAGCGTAATATTTTTATCTTGTGCCTGATGATAAAGACTATCAAGTGAGTTTTGACATACCGAATAAAGATCAACCTCATACAGTTTGATCTCTTCTTCAGCTTCGACTTTAGCCAAACTTAAAAATTGCTCAGCAAAATCCAACCCTCGCTGACTGTATTGATCGACTTTATTAATAATATCAGTGCTATTAACGCTATCGCCTTCTGGCATAGTCCTGACCTGATGAACAAGGGCCTGTAACGATGCCATAGGAGATCGTAAATCATGCGATAAGAAATCAATCATCTCATTGCGACTACGATGAGCCTGCTTAATCAAACTAATATCAGTCAGATTAAATACCAATAAAGGTGCAATATTTTCTTGCCCATCTAAACACCGAACACTGATGGATAAATCCCTTAATTCTGCTTTAGCTTCAACCCTCGTTGATTGCTGCAAAAAAATAGTCTCTCTTAAAATGGCCAACCAACTGCCTTTAAGCAAAGAAATAGAAGTAAAGAATTCTTCCAGTTTATTAACCGGTTTATTCGTAAATTCTTTAAGAGCATAATTTTGAAATAGGACTCTACCAGAAAGATCGGCAACCAGAATACCTGCAGCAATTCCTTCAATACTGGCTTCAAATAATGAGTGATTCATTGTCATTTGCTGCTGATATATATCAATCAATGAAAGCTGCTGCGAAAACACATCGGAACGCACACGATTAGAATCTTCGATTTTTGATAAAGGCACTTCTAAATCGAATATTTTATTTAACAAACTCAATTTTCGACGCTCTAAATCGGTAAATTTATCAAAATGTATTAGCAGTGTCTTTTCTTGCTGAGCAATACGCACCGAAAGTGACTTTTCAATCGTGAGTATTGACCGTTCATTAATGCTAGGCTCATCCAAAATACGGTAATTATCTATTTGCATCAAAGATAAGGTGTATTCTAAATCGGTATCACTATTCAGCTGAATATATTCTGGCAAACGAAAAGATTCTTCCGACTGTTGCAATTTAAGCAGATTCAATTGCTGACGAAAGTACTGAAATAAACGACTTAGCCTCAATAAATTCCAGATAAAAGGAATAATCAACAAGGCCATCATTAACCCTGCACTTTTATACCAATAACCTAACCTTAAAAAAGCATAAGTTAAAAACCAAGCACCGACCAAGCAGAGTGTAATTATTACAAACTGCTGAATACCAGACAGTCGTGGAATTAAATATAATATTAAAAAAATAACAGCTGAGTTAATCAGCCCCGATGAAATCATCGGTAAAATATGAATTAAAGTATCATGCTTTAACCCCTGGTAAATATTCGCATTGATATCAACTGCGGGACTTTGTCGCCCTTCATCACTTACCGGTGTTAATAACGGATCGCCCATTGATGTGGCCGTCATGCCAACAAAAACAGTGTGCTTAGCAATTTTTTCAATGGGTACAAGCCCCGTAAATACATCAACAAAAGAAACTCTTTGATAATCGCCACGATTCACAAATGGGATGTAAGCTTGCTCTTCAACAGAATAGCTGACATTAAAATAAGGAGAGTTAAATAGCAGACTAGCAAATGAAAAATGCGGCCAGGTATTTTCTGAGAGTCCATCCATTAATCGCACAGATCTCAGTGTTCCGTCAGAGTCGAGATAGCTATTAACGTGACCTAGGCTGGCATGTTTACGAAAGGAAGGGGCAGGTAATACCTCAGTCACGTTACCTTGATTAAAAAGTCGATCAAAATATAATGGAAGAATTGTGCGATCGCTTTTGGTAATGGCTTCCGCTAGCAACACGTCGTTTTGATCTTTTAAGTCTTCATTAGAAAAAACAACATTGTAAGCAATAACAGAAGCATCTGCTTGTGTTAGCAGCTCTATCATTTGCCCATGATAACTTCGAGGCCATGGCCAATCTCCAAGCAGAGATAAGCTCTGCTCATCAATTTCAACGATTAAAATTTCATCATCAGGATAAACAGGTAATGCATTAAGGTGTTTATCATAGATAAAATAATTCGCAGCTTCAGTCCAGTTATTGATTTGATTTATATGCACTACACATAAAATCACTAGACCTAGAAGTATCAAATGCCAATCAAAAGAAAATCCATCTTTTTTCGGGCTTTGCAATAAGCCCTTTACATTATTATTTTTGCGTTCAACCACGCTCATATTTGGATGTTCTTTATAATATAGGTTATATTGCCGGCGCAGACAGATCTAGATTTATACGGCGATTTCTACCTTCAAAACCTTGATCATCAATGCCGCGAATTAATAATTGATATTGTCCGAACTCAACATCCTCAATCAGAAACTTCGGGGCTTGTATGGTTTTTTCCCATACCTGAGCATTCTTCGTCATTAAGGTCACTTTATAAAAAGCAGCCTTTTCAATTTTTTCCCATTCCAGCAATAAAGGAAGGGTTCCACTCGTGGATTCATTAATCGTCACTAAGGGACGCGGTAACAATCTAACCGGCTCTAAAACCCCCTTACCCTCAACAGCTAAAACTCCCTGCCCCGAAGTAATGGATTGCTGATTGTTATCTGATTTGACGGTAAGTGCCCCGGTTAATAATTCTGTTCTCATCTCTACCGCATCGCCACTCGCGCTGGCTTTTCGTTCAACCCTAAAGTCGGTGCCTCGAACGGCAGCCACAGCAGCAGGTGTTGAAATTTCATAACGACTGTCTTTATTACTAAGCTTTTCTACTTGCGCTTTCACTCGACCTTTTAAAAGCTCTACTCGTGTACTCACAAGCTGAGTTGCATCATAGAATTGCAAATTAGCCATACGAATTGTGCTATTTTCTTTTAATAGTAAACGAGAATTATCAGCAAATTCGATCATTGCGCTACCACCTTGTGATTTCACAACATCTTCTTGATTTAATAAATCACCAACATGCAAAGCATCTTCGCTTTTACTATTTTGACGAAAAACTAAGACATCACCTTCTAGTGCGATCACCAATGCGGTAGCTGTCTGGTCAATCAACCAAGACTTAGGAATACGAATAATGGATTTTGGCGGAATGTATTTAGGATTTTTTAATTGATTGAAGACGACCAATTTTTTCCAACATAACGGATCTGTAACATACGTTTTACAAATACCCCATACCGTATCATCTTTCTTAACCGTATAAAGAAACAGCTCATCTGCGTCTACTGAGCCATCATTAACGACAGCAGCATTCACATACAGAGAAAGCATAGAGAATAAAACGATAAAACCAGCACAATAATTTCTTTTAAACGTTGACATAATATTCCTTTATAAATCACCAATAATTGATTTTATTCAACTTTTTCTAGTCGATATCCATGCTGATAAATTG
>Ga0193963_1000297_pt1 | contig 26051 bp, 23 predicted proteins | sample FB_6_MG_FD_140359 | JGI IMG/M metagenome (GOLD analysis project Ga0193963, IMG submission 140359) | Microbial mat bacterial communities from the Broadkill River, Lewes, Delaware, United States - FB_6_MG | ecosystem: Environmental > Aquatic > Freshwater > River > Microbial mats | place: USA...
ACCAATTCCACCACTCCGGCTTAGAGCCCTTTTTTTAATTGAATTGTGCCTGCTTGTCAATCCCAAATTCACCTCCTAAATTTAATATTTTTTTTAATGCCGACTTTTAAGTTTTTGTCAGGGTACTTTCGATTCCCTGCTTCTCAAAAAAAGTGATCGGGGATAACAGGCACGGTATGTGCTCAATGTATGCCGTTGGACATTTAGTCCATGTGAACAATTTGCCGGGTTAGGCAAAAAAATTTAAACCAAAGGAGATTAAATATGCCTGAATTACCTGAAGAAACCAGCAAAGCCTGGGATGGCCACAAAGGTCCTATTATATTATCCACCGTGAACAAGGATGGGGCGCCCAATGCCATTTATGCGACCTGTGTGAGCAAATATGATGAGCAGACCCTGGTTGTTGCCAATAACTATTTTTCCAAAACCATGGAAAATATCAAAGTCGGATCCAAAGCCTGTGTTTTATTCATTACTTCGGATAACACATCCTATCAAGTCAAGGGCACCCTTGAGTACCATACCCAGGGGCCTGTGTTTGACGATATGAAAACGTGGAATCCTGAAAAACACCCGGGTCACGGTGCCGCGGCGCTAAAGGTTGAAGAGGTTTATAAAGGCGCTGAAAAATTATTATAGCAATTTAATGGTGGCCGAGCCCTTAAAAAACAGAATCCAGTTTCAGCGCCGTGCGCTGAAACTGGATTTTTTCTGCCTTGTTTTCGTCTTTGATGGTGGCTCGACATCTCTTCGGCATCAACAATCATCTGAATGCTTACGGCGATTTGTACAGGGGGCGCAGCAACAGCCGTTCACAGTCATTGCATATTCTCTGTAGCTGTATTTTGAAAAAAACTGGGAAGTAAATTTCATAAAATCTGTATTTTAAAATTGCATTTTAAAAATAACAACTGTAGATATAATGATATTAATCACTTTTGACCTAAATTGGTGTGGGGGATTCATGAAAAATCTTATAACGATTATTCTGATCTTTATGCTTGGATGTTGTGCAACTGCATTCGCCCAAGATGGAAAGGTTGCATTTTTTAAGAATATTTCCGGCGATGTTTCAATCAAACGAGGCGAAACGATCGTTGCGACAGAGGAAGGGGACCCGATTCTTAAATCAGATGTATTAATTACAACAGCGGACAGTTCCGCCGGCATTATATTTACGGACGGTACAACTATGGCCCTAGGCCAGAATACGGAATGTAACATCAAGGACTATATATTTGAACCTGAAGCAAATGCATATACCTTTGACCTTTATCTTAAAAAGGGAAAAGCGATCTATAATTCAGGCAGAATTGGAAAACTTGCGCCGGACAAAGTCTCTTTAGAAACACCAAATGCCATTGTCGGCACCAGGGGAACGCATTTTATTATTCAGGTCGATTAAGAAAGGAACATAACATGATTCGCTACATTCTTTTTTTTGCGGGAATTTTTTTTCTTTTTTCCTGCGGCGCGAAAACCACTGTAATCCTTTTGCCTGAGCAGGACCATAAAGCAGGCGCTGTCATCGTAGCAAACGAGACGTCTTCCATAACACTGGAAAAACCCTATAGCTGTGCAACGGTCGGCAAAGCAGAATCAAAAATTGATACAAAAATAATTGAAAAGAAAAAAGTCCAGAATGAATATAAAACGCTTTTTCAGGCGGAACCCTTAAAACCTGTCTCTATTCTTCTTTATTTTGAATTTGGCTCGGATCGTTTGCAACCTGAGTCTGCTGCGTTAATTGACGATGTCCTTAAATTAGCTAAAGAGCGGGAACCTTCTGAGATAAGTATTATTGGCCACTCTGATTCTATGGGTAAGGCAGATTATAATTATCGGCTGGCCCTGGAACGGGCCAAAGTCGTGGAGAAAATTATAAAAGATGCAAATATAAATTTGAGAAATATTTCGGTTACCTCCCACGGTGAAAATGATCCTTTAGTGATTACGGCTGACAATGTATCAGAAGAAAAAAATCGAAGAGTTGAGATCATGGTTAAATAGACGCATAGACGCGGAGTCTTTTGTGGACGCAGATTTTGAAAATTCTTTTCGGAAAAGTACGTCAAAATGGTGGCAATTTACGATTGTTTCATTCATAACACTGGTTCTGTGTTTAGGCGCATATACCCAAAGCGCCGTATTTAACAAAGCCGATAATTTTTTTTATGATTTTTTGCTTCAAACCACCGCAACGGGGAACGTATCAAGCCGAATCACCATTGTCGATATTGATGAAACCAGCTTATCAGCCCTCGGACAATGGCCATGGCCCAGATATTTGCTGGCTAAGCTGGTCAAAGAGTTGTCCGCCAACCAACCTGCCGCCATGGGGTTTGATATACTGTTTCCTGAACCGGATCGAAGCTCACTGAAAAATATTCAACTGCAATTCCAGAAAGATTTTGCTCTTAAGCTTGGATTTACAGGGGTTCCGCCTGCAATGCAGGATAACGATTTATACCTGTCACATATTTTCAGGCAGACTGACATCGTGGGTGCCAGGTATTTTTATTTTGATCATTTTAACAAAAATTCTCCGCCTTTACGGGTTCCTTTCGATGTTGTTGATAAATCAGGGTGTTTAAACGCCAATCAAGCTGAAGGCGTTTTGATTAATACCCTTCAAATTGAAAAGGCGCTTAAGTATACGGGATTCCTTAATAATAAATCTGATATGGATGGTTTGTTAAGATCTACCCCCCTTTTGATCTCCTTTCAGGACAAAACGTTCACGAATTTATCTCTTTCGACCTTTTTAAAAGCCCACCATATTGAGAAAGTGGAAGTGCTCGAGAATTTTTTCGGTCTTTATATAAAAGCGGATAAATACAAAATTCCAATAACACAGGACGGATATCTTCATATAAGATTCTCCGGTCCGGGCAGAGCCCATAAATTTATCAGTGCTGTTGATATTTTAAATCAGAATTATTCGTCGGCTGACATTCAGGGTAAAATTCTTTTTATTGGGTCTTCTGCAACCGGTTTAAATGATATCCATCATACTGTTTTTGATTCAAGCTACCTGGGGTTGGAAACCCATGCAGCCATATTAAGCAGTATTTATGAAAATCGTCAGGTGATTAAACCCATCTGGTGCCACGCTTTTATTTCCGGGGTCTTAATGTTCACCGGTATTCTCATGATGATTTTGCTTTTTTTTTCAGCCTCTCCCATGGTTCTTTTAACAGGAACCGTTGCCTGGGGAAGCATTCTGCTGATATCAAGTTTGCTTTGTTTTATTAAAATATCCGTGTTTGTTTCTCCTGTGTTGCCATTTATTTTAACGATTTTTACATTTGTTTTTATTTCTTTTGTGCGTTTTACAGCTGCCAGGAAAGCCTCTTTTGCCTGGTTTAAAAAGTTGGCTCAAGCCCAGCAATTTACCATAAAAACCGTTGTTAGCCTTGTTGAGACACGTGATACGGAAACCGGGCAGCATATTGTGCGAACCCAAAAGTATGCAAGGATCTTGGCTGTTCATTTAAAAGCGTCCGGGTTATTCCCGGATATTTTGACGGATGATTATATTGGGACGCTTTACCACGCCTCCCCGCTTCATGATATCGGCAAAGTCGGTATCCCGGACAGCATTTTGTTAAAGCCCGGCAAATTGACTGTTGAAGAATGTGAAATTATGAAAACCCATGCGTCTATTGGAAGAGATACGCTTCAAAGAACCGGAAGGAATGACCCGGATAATGATTTTTTAAAGATGGGCGCCCAGATTGCCGGCTCGCATCATGAACGGTGGGACGGTAAGGGGTATCCGGACGGTCTTTGTGGCGAAAATATTCCGCTTTGTGGTAGAATTATGGCCATTTGTGATGTTTATGATGCCCTGATTAGTGAACGATGCTATAAACCGGCCTTTTCCCATGAAAAAGCGATGAACATCATTCTTGAGGGGAGAGGGTCCATATTTGATCCCCAATTTGTAGATGGATTTTTTGCTATAGAAGATACGATTAAATTAATCGCAGCCAGGCATAAAGATTTATAATAACAGTCATGGGTTGACCTGGTCTATTGATCCCCAGCCTCAACCCAGAACAAAACATGAAAGCAACTTAATAACTTATTGGGCTTTTTTATAAATGTTGAATACAAAACCTTTCTTTTTTTTGTTTCTTATACGCAGGATCTTTGCAATATCGGACCTGTATTGATATAATTTTAGCCCATGAATATTGAGCCTTGTGTAAATTCTTCTTTTTCCAAGGGGTCCGCTCTGGTGCCGGTCATTGCCCTGGTACTGGTTGTCATACTGTTGCCAACCGCCCCGGGTCTGGCTGCACAAACCTATTCCCGTTCGGACCTTGTCCGTTTTCAACATCGTATTGTAGATTATCGTTCCCGGATCAATCCGCGATTTAAAAAACGGGTGCGTCCAAAAACCCGTCTGGTCATCGTGCATACGTCCGAGTTGGGCCTGAAAAGTACTTTAAGGGTGGTTTCCAGGGGGAAGCGGTTTAAAAATGGCCGAACCACACCCGGCGGGCATGCCAATTATGTTGTCGCCAGGAACGGGACGGTTTACCGGATTCTGGATAAAAAATACAGGGCGGACCATGCCGGCCTGTCCATGTGGAACGGGATATCTGATGTCAGCGATATCTCGGTGGGCATTGAATTTGTCGGCTACCACTATGCCCCCCTGACCACCAGCCAGTATCGGTCTGCGGGGATGCTGCTGTTTATCCTTAAAGGGGCCTACGGCCTTCAGAATAAAGACATTCTGACTCACAGTCAGATTGCATACGGCAGACCCAACCGATGGTTTTCCGAAAATCACAGAGGGCGTAAGCGATGTGCGAAAAACTTTGACAGAATCCGGGCAGGGCTTGGGCCAACCTGGCCGTTTGATCCTGATGTCAGGGCCGGTCGTCTTACACCGGATCCCATGCTGGCCCAGGTTTTTTATTCTGCTCCCGGTGCTGTTGTTTCTACCGGGAAAAAGGCGCCCCAAGCCCTGGCGTCTGATGTGATTTCAAAGCAGAATTCTGCCTGGGCCATTGCCGGTGAAGATTATGCTGCCTCCAGCACGGTCTACGTTCTGCCCGGCGGAAAAACCCTGGCAGGTGACAGAGTCGCTTCAAATTGGGGCTGGGACCGTTTGCCCGCAGGCACAAAGGTACTGCTTAACCAGGAGACGGAACAAGTCCGTGAGCAGGCTAAAAGCACCATAAAAATGATTTCCGGGCGAATGACGGCCTGGTCCCATGCAGGCGGGGCTTACCATGCTGCCTCCACCATTTATTTTCTTCCTTCGGGACGGATTTTAACCGGGCGCTTGATTTCGGACTGGGATGACCTGCCGTCAGGCACCCGTCTGGTGGTGGGGTATAAGGGTCCATTTAACGTTACAAAATATAAAACTGCCTATGGGATAGCCGGTGTAAAGTTCAAAGATCCCGGAACCATTTACCATATTCCGGGCCGGGGCCCGGTTCCGGGTAACAGGGTTCCGAATTTCAGCGATTTGCCTAAAGGAACAGGTGTTTACCTGCCAATTGCTGGTTAATGGCAGGAAGCTGAAAATGTTTTTTCCCCGAGCCTCTTAATTTCATGGGTTACGCAATGCCATGAAACGATTTTTGATATATGCGAAAAGCCGCCCCCAGTCCTGGAGGCATAAGGTCAAAAAGGCCCCCACCGTGCCGGCCGATGCCATACCCACAGGGCACCCCTGTTGGCCACAGAAAGGACAGACCGAAAACGCCGCATAAAGGCCGGTAAATCCGAACCATGAGGCAAAAATTCGGAACAGACGGCCAAACGGTGACAGTTTCAGCTTTTTGCTGTCATTATCAAGGGATTGAATTTGAAATGTGTTTTTTTGCATAATAAAGAGCCGTCAAATTCTGATTTTATCAATCAAATTTTATCAAAGGGGTATCTATTATGTATTGCATCAAAACCAATACCACACCCGAAGAACGATTGATATGGGAAAACTCAAATCCCGTTAGGGCAAGTATTTGTGTCAAAACGAAAATGCAAAATATTTGAACTGCCTGGAATCCCGGTATAGGTTATGCTATAACCTGTGCGGTCGTGATAGGTGTGTTTTGATGAAGGATTAATGGCAACGGGTTGGATTTTTAAAAGATTTGATGAGGGCTGACCGGTTGTGTCCGTGTCGGCCGATGTTCATGCGTATTATCCCAGGAAAGTATTATTTAGCGTGGAAAATAAGAATTACAGTTTAGAAAAAAATCTTTTGTGCTTGAGAACCGAATGCGGAGAGTATAAATTTCAGATCAGCGGGGAGACCGGGAAGGGTGATGCCGAACGTATTGCTAAGACGATGACCGGTGAAATGGAAAAAGCGGACAATGCTTTTGGCCGACAAAATAAGCCCACTCCATACGTCAAGCTGCTGATGGCCAATTTGAACCTGGCAGACAAGTATGTCAAACTCCAAAACAGATATGATGAACTGCTTAAGGCCCATGAAAATCTCAAAATACGTCCCGTCAATCCTGTTGATGCGCCTGCCTCTCCAGAGCCAACACCCTTAAAATCCGATGAAAAAAAATCGCCTGTCTGTCAAGATGATGATAGCCCCGGCTTGACCCTTGAGTTTGAATCCAGCGCCTCTTCTTTGCCCTCTCCCGAAATAAACGATATTTCCCGGGTGGCCCCTGACCAAGAACAACCCGATGAAAAAACAGTGCAGACACCCGTCTCCCCCGGACCTTTGGTGACGCAGGTCCTTGATACCCTGAAAAAGGCCAGAGATGTCGAGTTAAAACCTTTGGAAACACCGGGAAATAAGGTGAAAATTACAGATTCTGCCCGGCCGGATTCAACTAAGCCGGCAGACAAGCCCTTATCCTTAGCAAATGTTCAGGACAATCGTGATGGCACGAACGGCCTGCCTTCCCTGGATTTTCTTGAAAAGGGCGGTATGGAAACCGTGGTGGACCATGAGGCCATCAGACGGGATGCTGAATTGCTGGAGCAGAAACTGGGGTATTTCGGCATCAAGGGCGAAGTTATGGAGGTACTGCCGGGTCCTGTGATCACCACCTTTGAGTACAAGCCAGCCCCGGGGATCAAGATCAGCAAGATCGTGAATCTGGCCGATGACCTGGCCCTGGCCTTAAGTGCTCTGAGCATCCGTATCGTGGCTCCCATTCCGGGTAAGGATGTCATTGGCATTGAGATCCCTAATCCCGCCATGTGTGTTGTTCCTTTCAGGGATATCGTAGACGTTTCCGCCTTTGCCGAAATTAATTCCCCTGCGCCCATCTGTCTGGGCAAGGATATTATTGGAAAACCCGTGGTGGTGGGACTTGAAAAAATGCCTCATCTGCTCATTGCCGGGGCCACTGGAACAGGTAAAAGCGTGGCGCTCAACGCCATGATCTGCAGCATTTTGTATAAATCAACCCCTGACCGGGTCAAGTTCATTATGATTGATCCCAAGCGCATTGAACTTTCATTGTTCAACGACATCCCGCACCTGATTACGCCTGTGATCACAGACATGAAGAAGGCCAATATTGCCCTTCAATGGGTGGTCAGGGAAATGGAACAGCGGTATGAGAAATTGGCCCAGCTTCATGTGCGGAACATAGAGCAGTATAACAAAAAAATCCGAACCACTGACCTGTCGGATATGGACGAGGACTTTACCCCCTTCCCCTATATTGTCGTGATCATTGACGAGTTGGCGGATCTGATGATGACCGCCAGCAAGGATATTGAATTCTCCTTGACCCGCATTGCACAGATGGCCAGGGCTGCAGGCATCCACATGATTCTGGCCACCCAGCGGCCTTCCGTGGATGTGCTCACCGGCATTATCAAGGCCAATTTCCCCACCCGGATTTCTTTTCAGGTCTCTTCCAAAACCGACTCCAGGACCATCATTGACGCCAATGGTGCGGAAACCCTTCTGGGCCGGGGCGACATGCTTTTTGTGCCCCCGGGCACGGCTCGACTCAAGCGGGTCCACGGCACATATCTGTCCGAGCGGGAATTAGGCGCCATCACAGCGTTTGTCAAGGCCCAGGGAAAACCCGAATATATTACAGAGGTTACCACGGAAAAAGAAGAACCCCAGCACGCAGTGGCGTTTGACGATGATGAGTATGACGAAAAGTACCAGCAGGCCCTGGACTTTGTCATGTCCACACGCCAGGCATCCATATCCGGGGTGCAACGGGCATTAAGGATCGGTTACAACCGAGCCGCGCGTATCATTGATCTTATGGAAAAACAGGGGATTGTCGCCTCTTCCGACGGCGTCAGACCCCGCCAGGTGATAGGGAATATTGACTGATTGGAGACTATTATTAATGAATAAGATGGCATTACAGCGGATACCGGCGTTGTTCAATCTTGGTCTTGTCCGGTCCTTTTTTTTTATACTGCTGTTTTTACCATTGTTATGCGGTACATCGGTAGAGGCGGCGGATAAAAAAACGTTAAAAAATACACTGCCATTTTCTCCGGGAGAACAGCTTGTGTATAAGATTCGCTGGGAGACGATTGAGGCCGGCGTTGCGTCCTTTGATGTTCTTCCCGTGACAAAGGTCGACCAACAACCTTGTCGGCACTTTTCATTGAAACTGGAAACCTCTCCATTGGTGGATGTCTTCTATGAAGTTCGTGACAAGCTTTACTCTTATACGGACCTTGCCCTTGGCCATTCAATTCGTTACGTCAAAAAAGGGACAGGGAGTGAACAACGCGATATCCTGGTGCAGTTTAACTGGGAAAAACGTATGGCCAGGTATTCAAATTTTAATGCCGGCAAAAAGCCTATAACGATTCCCCCGGGCACATTTGATCCACTTGCAGCATTTTATAAATTACGTTGTATGGATCTGGGCAACAAAAAGGAGATCGAATTTCCCATCACAGACGGCAAAAAATGTTTTATGGGCCGGGCAAAGGTTCTGGGGCAAGAGACCATAACATGTTTTAACACCACCTATGATACCTATGTGATTGAGCCTGAGCTTATCCATTTTGGCGGGGTGTTTGAAAAAAGTGATAAGCCCACGTTGCGTTTATGGATTACTAGGGATGAAAGGCGGCTGCCGGTTCGTATTCAGTCTAAGGTGATTGTGGGTTCAATTATTGGCGAGCTTGTTTCTGTACGTTAACAGTAGCGACATTATGACATGCCATGGGTTCCGGATCGGTATTTTTTCAGGAGCAGATAATCAATGGGGGCAAGAGTATAGGATTGACATCAACGGATAAAGATTTTGAGACTGCCCGGTACTGGGCGGTTGTTGGGTTTGCAGGGAACTTTGGATTAACGGTGCTGAAGGGGTGGGCAGGCATTGTGTCAAACTCCAGTGCCATGGTTGCGGATGCCGTGCATTCCGCCTCGGACATTTTTGCCTCCGTGTTTGTTTATATCAGCCTGAAAATTGCCCAAAAACCCGCGGATAAGGAACATCCTTACGGCCACGGCAGGGCGGAGGTGATTTCCACCTTGGTGGTGGTGGGCATGCTGGTCGCCGCCGGTGTCGAGATTATCAGAACGGCCCTAACAACAATCCGGCATGGATCTCTCAACTCCCCTGGAAATGCGGCCGTATATGCGGCAATCTTGTCAGTTCTCGTCAACGAGCTGATGTTTCAGTTCACCTACAGGGCCGGGGTGAAGACCAACAGCCCGTCAACCATTGCCAATGCCATGGATAATAGGTCAGATGCCTTTTCTTCCATTGCCGCTCTGATCGGTATTATTGGTGCCAAGTTAAAATATCCTGTGCTTGATCCTGTGGCCGGTATTGTGGTGGCCCTGTTCATATTCAAGATGAGTTATAATATTGCCATGGACGCGGTAGCACAGATCATGGACGAATCCGTGGGTGAGAAAAAAATCCAGGAAGTGACGACGCTTGCGCTTACCGTCAACGGGGTGAAAAACGTGCATGGCATACGGGTTCGGCAAAGCGGTGCTGCTTTTCTGGTGGATCTGGACATTGTGGTGGACCCAAAGATTACTGTGGAAATGGCCCATGACATAGGCGAGTCGGTCCGGGAGATGATCCGGGTGCACATGGATAAAGTCAGCGATGTCCGGGTGCATATAGACCCTTCAGACTTGCATTGATAAAATGTATACTGCCGAGATATTACGCTGGCGATCCGTTGACCAGCCGGAGTATCGTGATTTCCGGTGGGGCGCAGACCCTTAGGGGGGGCCCCCAGTAGCCGGTTCCCCGGCTCACATAGATCTGGGTGGCATTGTGCCGGTGAAGCCCGTGTACATAGGGCTGGTCCAGAGAAACAAGAAAGTTCCAGGGAACATACTGGCCGCCATGGGTATGGCCGCAGATCATTAGATCCACACCAAGGGGATCTGTTTTAAAGATGCTTTTGGGCTGGTGGGCAAGCATGATTCTTGGCATGGATAACGGTGCGTCCTTAAGGGCCTTTTCCGGATCAGAAGCATGGCCGGGTATTATCCTGCCCGCTCGGTAATCGGTTATTCCGGCCAGCACAATTTGGGCGTTTTCCTTTTCGATGATACGGTGTTCATTGATCAGGGGCACAAAGCCCAAACGTTCAATTCTGTTCAGCCATGCCAGGGCGCCCGAATAATAGTCATGGTTTCCTGTTACAAAATATTTTCCAAATGGGGCATTCAGAACTGACAGGGGGCTTGCATCTTTGCTCATGTCTTTTTCGCGACCGTCGGCCAAGTCTCCGGTAAAGACAATCATGTCAGCCTGTTCCCGGACAGCTTGATCCACGACTTTTTGGACGTATTCTTTTCCCAGGGTCATGCTGATGTGTAGATCTGAGATTTGAAGAATGGTGAATCCCCTGAACGGATCCGGCAGGTCTTTGACGGGTACGTCCACCTTTATCACGTCCGGTTTCCGGGTCACCCGGTTGATGCCGTACCCGGTTAAAATAAGCGCCGTACCGACCAGCGCAGCATTCCCCGCATTGGTCAAAAAATTTCTCCGGGACGGGGTTATGCCCACCTTTGACGCCCTGGTGTCCCTGTTATTTTTCCCTGTTGGGGACAACAGTTTACGGACAAGATAATAGCCCCCCATACAGATGTCTTTGAACAGAATGCCCGGGAATATGATGGTCATAAAACCAAAACAGGTAAATGCAACCCAGGAAAGAGACGAGGTAATCCCATGGTTGGGAAATCTGTGTCGGGTTATCATCGTTAGAATAAGCGCAGCAAAGCAGAAAATCAGTATTGCCCATAGTCCGGTTTTCCATTTGGCCTCCAGAGGCAGAGGGCTGATCATTCTAAATCCGAAAAAACCGTAAATAAAACCTGTGACCAGGATTGCTGTAATTAAAAACAAAACCATACTGCCCGTGATTTTTTATAAGTAATACGCATATGGCCGGATTCTAACAGCCGGTTTCAGGCGGCACAAGAGTAATCTCCAAGGCAATTGTCAATGTTCGTCAGATAACCATTGCACCCTTGATAAAATCGGTCGTTTTATCAGAAACTTTGATTTATACCGATGCATACGAGATCTATAGCCGATTAACCAATTGAATGTTTCTGGTCTCTGCTACGAGGTTGGTTGGATCCACATCGTGGGGTTTAACAGGAGAAGCCCCCCTTTTTATCATCCTGGGTTCGTTCATAATGCCAGCAAACGAGGAAAAGCCCTGCGCCATTCGCTTGTGGGGTTTTTGATTCAATAAGATCCTGAAATACAACATGAACCCTAATTTAACAGTATCGGATTTTACGCTGAATTTTTAGTTCTATTGACGGTGCGATTCAGGGTACATATTGACTAAGTGTCCTGGGTCGAAACCAAGAACTGAAGCATGCAACAGGTTAACTTTTTGCGGATTCTTATCAAGTCCCTAACATAGCGAAGAGAAGGCCTAAAGAGAAACGACGCAATTTCGGCCGCTTTCTTTAGCCGCATAGAGTGCTTCGTCCGAACGTTTGCTGATAGTTGAGATGTCATCCCCCTCCTTGAAAAATGTCAACCCTATGCTGACCGTGATATGGACGGTTTCTTTTCCCGTATTGATGCGGAGTGTGTCGATGCAAGATCGTATTCGTTCACCCGTCAGCAGAGCCGTTTTCCGATCGGTCTCTATCAGAACGATTGAAAATTCTTCTCCGCCGATACGGCCGAAGATGTCATTCTTCCTTAAGGTGGATTTAACTGTCTGAGCCATTTTTTGTAAAACAATATCGCCTGCTTGATGGCCGTATCTATCGTTGATTTTTTTAAAAAAATCGATATCCACCATGATCATGGCAAACGAACTTCCATAGCGTTGCGCTCGTCCTATTTCATGCTCTGCTTTTTCCATAAAGCTGCGTCGGTTATCCACATCGGTCAATGCGTCTGTGGTCGCCAGGCGCCTCAGTTGGGCTTCCATTTTTTTCCGTTTGGTAATATCCCTGACGACAGCAATTGCGCACCATTTTCCCTTTATCCGGATGGCTGAAAGGGAGAGTTCAATCGGGAACTGTTCTCCTCCCTTTTTCACGGCGGTTAGTTCCAGTGTTTTGCCGATTGCCCCACCTTTGCCGGTTTGCTTAAAATGGGGGTACGCCTCTTTAAATTTGTTGAAAAACGAAGGGGTGGCAATTATTTCATGGGGGTTTTTTCCCCTGGCTTCATTGTCGGAATATTGGAAAATTCTTTCTGCCGATTTGTTCCAGAACATTATTTTGCCGTGGCCGTCCATCATAATGATGGCATCATGGGCACCCGTTACAACGGCGCGAAATTTGTTTTCGCTTTCGCGCAGCGCATCCATGACTTTATATTTTTTCGATAGATCTCGAATGGCGACGCATCTGACCTGCCGATTTTTATATATGAACTCTCTTGCCTGAATTTCAACGGGGAATTCTACACCTGATTTTGTCAGGCCCACACTCTCATATGCCTTCTCATGTCCCGCCAGTATTTTGGTTTTGACATCATTACGTACTTTAGGGGCAATCATGTCAACTGCCGGCATTCCGATAAGTTCCGATAAGGGATATCCAAAAATTTGAGTGATAACGGTATTGGCCTCGACAATTAGCCCATCGTCGGTAATTACGATGCCTTCGAACGACGCGTTGCAAAGGCTGCGATATCTATTTTCACTACTTTGCAGCTTTTTTTCAATGTTCCTGCGTTCGGATATCTCCCTGCTTAACTTTCGGTTCCAGAAAAAGAAGATCCAAATGACGGCACCCAGGATACCTGCCACAGCTAAGACCCATTTAGTGAGTTCTGCTATGTGCATAGTATGTTCATCACACGCAACGAACCGTTTGTTGCGTATTTCGGTATTTTTTTTAATTAAATCAGTGTTTTTTTGAGGTACAAGGATCTGCGCTGCGTGATCTTCTTTAAGCTGGTCCTGTCCTCTGGACATCATCGAAATGTCACGCTTCAAATCCGAAGCGAAAATGGCCGATGAGAATAGTGGGAGTAGAGCAAATAGCATTAAGAATATTTTTTTATTCAATGGTCGTTTCCTTAAATATGGCTGTCGATATTGAATATGATGAACATATCATAACATATGCCAACCCTGTTTTGCCAAGCCTATTTCGCTCTATAAATCAAGGTATCGCTTTTCGTCTGTTCTTGGACTTTTTATAATAATTCGGCTGCACAATACCGCACGAAACGATTCGTAATTTCATGGAATTAATTTGATCAAAACGCTTTGCCCACAAGCATAGTCCTCAAACACGGTCAAAAGGGAAAATCCTGGGACATATCTTGTTCCGGTTTTTCTTCCTGGGGTTTTTCAGCCGTTTTGTGCACCGGGTTGCCATCTACATAGATGGCTTTGTAGGGCCGGGTAGGGCAGGCATGTTCACACCCGCCGCATCCCACGCAGATGGCTTTATTCATTTTGGGAATCACAAGATTGCGTCCGGCGGCATTGATATAGGGTACCATGGTCACGGCCTTGGTCGGGCAGTGCTCGGAGCAGGCCCCGCAATTGGTGTTGTCCGTATAGACTACACAGTTCTCCTTGATGAACTTGGCCACGCCTACCTGGGTCTGCTGCTTCTGTGCGGTTGTCAGGGGGAGGATGGCGCCGCTTGGACAGATATTTAAACAGACGGTGCAGTCAAAATTACAATGTCCTCTGTTAAAATTCATCTGGGGTTGCATCATGTTGGAAAAGCCAAAGGCAAATACCGAAGGGGTCAAAAGATCCGAGGGGCAGGCTGATACGCACAGGTGACAGGCGGTGCAGAGGGATGTGTATCTTTCCACACCCACGGAGCCCGGCGGTGAGAGTGGGCAGGTTTTATTCTCGGCAATGGTGGTGGATCGGGTTTGTATTGGCGGGGCGTTGGGTGTGGCATTGACCCTGCCGGCGGCCATGCCAAGGCCGCCGGCTGCCAGGGTCAGTAGAAAGCCCCGGCGGTTTTGGCCGGCGTTTTTGTGGCTGCGGGACTGTAGATCTCTCCTAAAACGGGACTGATACACCATGGCCTGGTCCGGACAGGCGGAAAGGCAGTTAAAGCAACCGACGCATCGACTGACATCCACCTGTTTTGTCTTGACATCAATGCATCCTGCTTTGCAGACCCGCCGACATTCTCCGCAGGACCGGCAAAAATCGGCATGGATGCCCACCCGGACCAGGGACAATTTTGAGACCAGGCCCAGCAGGGTTCCCACCGGGCACAGGGTGTTGCAGTAAAGGCGACCATGCCGGGCGCTCATCCAGCCCACAAGGATAACGCTTGCCTGGGCAATGCAAAAAGAAAGTGGGGCGGCAGCCTGGGGCCTGACCCGGAACAGCGTGTGGTTTCCTAAGGTTTCTGCCAGGGACGCGCTTGCATTGTTTAAAAAGGTGAAGACGGGGTGGAAAAGATGGGTGATTATCCTGCCGAAACTGCTGAATGGATCCAGCAGATTAAGCATAAGCGCGGTGCCTGCCGCAAAAAAGAGGAGGGTTGCCAAAAGCATGCTATACCTCAGAATATTGTGGGGTGGGCTGTACCTGAATCCAGGGCTTTTTGTCTTCTTGCCTGGGGATGCACTTTTTGAAAATACCCTTGAGATCACATCCTGGAATATGCCCAGAGGGCAGATGGCTGAACAATAGATTCGGCCAAATATAAGCGTAATCCCAAGCACCACCATGAACCCTGCGGCACCCACAGCTGCATGATTCATAAATTTAAGCAGTGATGGGACGAACTGTAAAAAGAGCAGTTTGTCGGCAAACAGCCGGATGCCCGTATCCCAGATGTCAAGAAAGAGCAGGGCTGTGCCCATGAAAAACACAAGGGCAAGGCATACGCGGAACGGCTTGAGGACGAGCCGGTTCATCTATAATTTGATTCGGTTGATGGCAAGGTGCTCAAGATTCATTTGCCCAAGATTCATCTGTGAGGCAATCTCAATATGGCGGATATCCTCCGGCTCCATGCCGAACAGTTTTGTTGCGGCGGCATCCGCGGCCACAGGATCCCTGGAAACCACCATGGCCTTCATGGAGACCACGTCATTGATACCGACGCCTCTGGGGCCGTTGCGCTTCATCACGTTGTAGGCATCTACCACCGTCAGCTCCGGCTTGCGAAAAGAGGAAAAATCTGCGATACATTGGTGAAGGTCGTTGCGATGCCAGTATCCTCGATCCCAGACCACGCCCATGAGATTTTTCATGCCGATGGTGAGCATGGTAGAGCTGTGGTGCTTGAGGATCGGCACATTGATGAACACGTCGGCGTCCAGAAGGGCCTGGTGCACTTTGGCTTCTTTTAGACGCAAGCCTGATGGGACGGTAACCGTTTTGTAATATCCTTGGCTGTCGCCGGAAATCATTTCTCCGCCCGCCTTTTTCACCGCCGCATTAATACCGCTGTTCTTATAGCACCTGCGCCAGTTGTCGCAGGTATGATCGAACACGGATACCTTAGATGCACCTGCGCCAAAACACTGGGCAATAATCGCCCCCACAAGGGCAGGGTGGGTGTTTGCGGCCCGCTCAGGCGGCACATCCCAGCCGATATTGGGCTTGACCAGAACCCGGCTGCCCCGGGGCACAAAGGTGCCTATCCCGCCCAGGACATTCATGGCTGCATCAAACATGGTGTCCGGCTCTCCACCCCTCACCGCCACCAGGTCATAGGGGTGCGAAGATGCGCAGGCGTTTGTCCGCCAGAATCGGTCGACCTTGGGAAAAGCAAGAAAAGATCCTGCAGCAATCCCGCCGGTGATGGCCTTTTTAAAAAAATCCCGTCTATTCATGATAAGTTCTCCTTATTTTTAAGTCTATTGCAGAAAAAAAAGAGAGTTGGAGAGGAAGACGCGTTATTCAATACCGTTAACTTAAAGCTTTTTAGGATCTATCTCCCGTTGGGTGCAAAAACTGTAAAAATTGAGTGTTTATTCTATCTCAATAATTTCAACAATGCCACCACATTGTTGATAACATTCACGAAAATTACTTTTGCACATGCTGTAATGGGTTGTTTCATAACAGCTGTTTTTGTAACAATTTGTTTTTTTGCACTCTTTTTTTTGACATTTATCGGGGTCTTTATCGTGCTTCAAACAGCGTTTATAATCGTGTTTCGCTTTTTTGCGGCATTTGTGAAAATCCATGTCTGCATCCCGTAGGCACCTGTCATACTCTACGGCAGAAATTGCTTCACATTGCCGGTATGCAGCCATTGCATTAATCTGTTCGTTGTTCATACAGACGTTTTTATATTGTTGGCATTGGGTCACACAGTTTAAACCGGCCTCTGTGGGCGGTGGAATATACCTGTACCGGGTTGATGTGCACCCTGTTAAAAGTATAATTATAACCCACAGTACCACATATTTTGTTTCCAATAACCTCATAACCCCTCTCTATTAATATTCCCCAGTATATCTCACAAAATTATCCTTCGCAACTGGTTGCAATTTCCAACAGCAATTCTAAATATGAATTTTTTTAGTTGAAAAATTCGCACAAAGACACCCATATTTTATTGGCTTTTTGACCCTCTGTGTCTTTGAGGCTTTGTGCGAGAATAAAATTATAATTGTTGAATTTCCATTATCGACCCTTCTCCGTATTGACCCAATTGATTGGGCCGGATATAAAAGTAATCACATGGTTGTCTTTTCAGTTTAGGGAGCGAAAATGAAAATCAGATACAATTCACCTGTGGTCCTGACCTATGCCCTCCTGGCATTGGTCTGTCTCGCCCTGCCGGTCTCAAAATTTCTGGGAATGAGCCTGGCATCGCCTTCCCGGCCGGCGTTTTCTGATCCTGTGTTTTATGCCAGGCTTTTTACATATGTTTTGGCCCATGCCGGATGGACCCATTTTAAGGGAAACTTAATCATGATTCTTTTGCTCGGACCGCTTCTGGAAGAAAAATACGGTTCATGGCTGATTTTTGAAATGATGGTGATCACGGCTGCGGCAACCGCATTGATCAGTGCAGCGGTTTTCAATACGTCCCTTGTTGGGGGCAGCGGCCTGGTGTTTATGATGATTCTGCTCAGCTCCTTTTCAAATTTCAGGAATGGGGAAATCCCTTTGGCCTTTATTCTGGTGGCCGTGATTTATATCGGATCTGAATTGACGCAAGTTTTTTATGATGATCATATTTCCCACTTTGGTCATCTGGCGGGCGGACTTTTTGGGGCGGGGTTTGGATTCTTAAGGGGCAAAAATAGGTAGGCACTGTTGTTTGGCCTATTTAAATCTGATCCCAAGCCTTACAGAATCGAAGGATCAATCTTTCAGGCAGGCATAAATGTCTGTGGCACGGGTCGCTCCCCGGCGAAGGATTCTGGGAGGCGTGCAGGTTACATCAACAACCGTTGAACCGGCACCGCCTTGAACCGGGCCTGCGTCCAGAACCAGGTCAGCTTTTTTAACAATTTCAGGGTTCAGCAGATCTATCTGAGTGCATCCGGGTCGGCCGGACAGGTTGGCACTGGTACCGGTGACTGGAAAATCAACACTGTTGGCCAAAGCTCTGGCCACAGGGTGCCCGGGCAGGCGGATGCCAAGTTTTTTGCTTCCTGCCGTAAGTTTGGGGTTAACACTGTCAGTCGCATCAAAAACCAGGGTCAGGCCGCCTGGCCAGAATTGGTCCATGAGTATCCTGGCCTTGTCCGGGATTGTTGTAACCAGGCCCGCAAGCTGGTCCGTATTTTTTATCAGTACCAGAATAGGGTTGTTGCGGGGGCGCTGTTTGAGCCGGAATACCTTTTCAACGGCATTGGCGGACAAGGCATTGGCCGCCACCCCGTAAAGGCAGGCCGCCGGAAAAATCACCAGGCCGCCGGTGTTAAGCATACCGGCGGCCTGGTTTATGATGTGGGTATCCGGATGGTCTTTGTCCACCCGGAGAATTTTATTTTGAACCATTTTTGGTTTTTTTTAAATCAGGATAGAATCGGGCATAAATCGGGTGGCAACGGCATCAGGCAAAAGATACCGCTTTTTGTGCCACTTTGTCTGCCATCTCTTTTTTAAACGCAGCCAGTTTCTCCGCCACCACAGAATCATACACCCCAATGATCTGGGCCGCTGTGATACCGGCATTCTGGGCGCCGGATTTGCCGATGGCCATGGTGGAAACCGGAATGCCGGGGGGCATCTGCACTGTTGCCAGAAGTGCATCCATGCCTTGAAGGGCACTGGAATCAATGGGGATACCCAAAACGGGCAGGGTGGTGTGGGCGGCAATGACACCGGCCAGATGTGCCGCATGGCCTGCGCCGCAAATGAGTACCTTGACCCCCTGTTCCCGGGCCTGGGTTGCCAGCTGCACGGCCTTCTCCGGGGTCCTGTGGGCAGATGCCACCGTGACATAGTAAGGGATCTCGAATCTTTTGAGCATGATCAGGGCGTTTTTCATCACCGAAAAATCAGAGTCGGATCCCATGATCACACCCACCTGGGGCGGGATAGCCATGCGTTTTAATGCCTTGGCCCCAATATCTTTTCTTTTGAAGCAGTCTTTAAAATTGATTTTGTCACAAGCTTCATAGGCCGTATTAATGGCGTCTTCAACCGTGTCTCCCAGGGATGTCACCCCAAGCACCCGACCGCCGGATGCCACCACCTTGCCGTTGTCCATGGCCGTGCCGGCATGGAATACCACAGTATCCTTAACTCCGTTGGCTTGATCCAGCCCTGTGATCTCATGGCCCTTTTCGTAAGATCCCGGGTATCCGCCGGCAGCAATGACCACACACATGGCAGCCCGTGGATCAATCTTGATTGTATGGTTGTGCAGGGTCCCGTTGCAGCAGGCCTCCATCAAAGGTACTATGTCGTTTTTCAACCGCATGAGAATGGGTTGGGTTTCAGGATCACCAAGACGGGTGTTGAACTCCAACACTTTGATATTGTCCTTGTCCACCATTAATCCGGCATAGAGCACCCCTTTAAATGGCGTGCCTTCCTTGGCCATACCTTTTACCGCCGGGATCATTACCTCTTCCATGGCTTTTGTGCGCAGCAGGTGGTCTAAAACAGGTGCCGGAGAGTATGCGCCCATGCCGCCGGTATTGGGACCTTGGTCATCATCAAATATGCGTTTGTGGTCCTGGGATTCGGGTAGGGCAAGGACTGTGTTGCCGTCTGTGAATACAATAAAGGAGGCTTCTTCGCCTTTAAGACACTCTTCCACGACCACCACGGCACCGGCATCACCAAATTTGTTGCCTTCCAGCATGTCGTCAATGGCGGTGTTTGCCTCTTCAAGGCTTGTGCAGACAATGACACCCTTGCCCGCGGCAAGCCCGTCCGCCTTGACCACGCAGGGGGCACCCAACGCTTTTGCATAAAGCTTGGCCCGCTCAGGATCGGTAAAGGCTTTGCCTGCCGCACAGGGTATCGCGTACTTGAGCATATGGTTTTTGGAAAATACCTTGGAGCCTTCAAGCTGTGCTGCGGCGCCGGATGGACCGAAAACGGCCAGTCCTTTTTGCTCAAACACATCTGCAATACCGGCGACCAGAGCCCCTTCGGGACCCACAACAGTCAAATCTATTTGGTTCTTTTCGGCAAAAGTTGCCAGGGCGTCAATATCTTCGGCACTGATATTCACATTCTCGGCCAGGGTTGCGGTGCCTGCATTTCCCGGGGCACAGTATATTTTATCTACAAGCGGGCTTTCGGCGATTTTCCAGACCAGGGTGTGTTCCCGGCCGCCGCTGCCGACTACAAGAATTTTCATCGGGCTCTCCTTAAATTCGTTCTTTTATTTTCTTCTATGGCAAGTTCAATGAGTTTGTCCATGAGGACGCCAAATTCATAGCCCGCCTTGGCTGCGGACTGGGGGTAAAGACTGGTGGCTGTCATGCCGGGGATGGTGTTGGTTTCAAGAACATGCAGTTCACCGTCCAAAAGCAGCATGTCTGTTCTGGAATAGCCTTTAAGGCACAGTGCCCTGTGGGCTTCAATCGCTAAATTTTGTACCTGCCGTGTGGTGTGTTCATCAATGCGGGCCGGGCATATTTCATTGGTCGCGCCCGCCACGTATTTGGCATGGTAATCAAAAAATTCGTGGCCGTCACCGGGGATTATTTCAATAACGGGCAGGGCCTCAAGGTCCTGATTGCCCAAAACTCCGCAGGTCAGTTCCGTGCCCTTGATATATTGCTCAAGGATCAACGTGTCATCGTTTTGAAACCCTTTGTCAATGGCGTGTGACAGATCGTTTTCATCCGATACAATGCTCATGCCCACCGAAGAACCGGCGCAGACCGGTTTTACCACAATGGGAAGTCCAAGGGCCTTTAACCTGTCAGGATCAGGAACCGGCGCGTGGGCGCAAATGGATAAATAGTCGGGTGTCGGTATGCCTGCTTGGCGGTAAAGTCTTTTGGCGATCAGTTTGTTCATGGCAACGGCTGACCCCAAAACACCTGCCCCCTGATAGGGAATGTTTAAAAGGTCCAACAGTCCTTGAACCGTACCATCTTCCCCAAAGGGCCCATGAAGAATAATCAGGGCCGCATCAATATCCGGTGCATCTGTTACAAGTTTTGCCAGATCAAATTTGGGATCATACCGTTTGATATCGTATTTTTCTTTATCAAGGGCCTCAAATACCTGATTTCCACTGTTCAGAGACACTTCCCGCTCTGTGGACACCCCGCCTGACAACAGGGCCAGCCTGATTTTTTTCATACATCTCTCCTTTGGTATTGATTGGACGATCAGCCTTGGACGATCAACCCTGGATGATGTTCTGACGCGCTTTTTCGAATTCTTCTTTGGAGATCAGGTCCTTTTCATAAAGCCCGTTAAGTTCCAGCATTTTTCGTTCCGCCCTGTCACCTGCACTTTCGATGAGTCGGGCATCGGGATCGGGGGAAAAGCTGGTTCGGTTCGGCAGCAAGGTCTGCTCTTTGGCTTTAATTTCAAAGGTCGCAAGGCCGCCAAGCAGTCGTATCTCAACAGCCCTGTCTTGAAATTCCGGGGTGCCCAGCACCTCGCTTAGAGAAGAAGAGGTGTCTCTCATTCTAACGTAAATGAACCAGGCAATGGCGAGCACCAGAATGGCAATACCGGCCATGATCCATGGAAGATAGTGGTAAACGCCCTTGAACAACACCACGGTAAGGCCGATGCCGGCCAGAAGAAATACGTGGAGCAGCAGTATAAAATAGGCAACAAAAATATTTTTAAATACTCCGTCTTTATCTTTTTTACGTATACTCATTTGACTTTTCTCAATAATGAAGTTCTGTACTGGTCCCGGGCCAGGGTACTACCGGGCCCGGTTGAACGGACCGCATCAAGCTTGGCCATCAGGTAATTTAGTTTTTTGTGCAGCTTTGCCTGATCCTCAGATGCCTGCCCGGTCTGGTCCATGAGTTCACGTACATGGGTTATCTGCTTTCTGATTTCAACTTCAGGAGGCAGAAATCCGGAATTTTTCAGGATTTTATGGGCCATGCGAAGTTCATTGGGGACATGGCTGTCCTCAAACACTAACGGTTTGCCCTTGCCCTCAAGCTTGTCAAACCGGCCCTGTTCCTGGGCGGCTTTTATGCGTTCTTCAACTATGGCTTCAAATCCGGGAATCATAATAGGTGAACCATCATACTATGGATGCCTCCGATGGATTGGTTGCTGCGTAATGCAGGCCTTACACTGGTCTGCATCAAGACACCAATTCTATTAAACCAGGCTGTGTTTTGCAAGCTATTTTCTTGACACCTAAAGGGCAATACTGTATCACCACTATGCGAATTATTGAGCTTATTATTAATATAGATATGATACCTATGAGCAAGCCAAAAAATATATCAAACATTAGAAACATCGGGATTATGGCCCACATTGATGCGGGCAAGACCACCGTGACGGAACGCATTCTCTATTACACGGGACGTTCCCATAAAATAGGAGAAGTCCATGACGGCGAGGCCACCATGGACTGGATGCAGGATGAGCAGGACCGGGGGATTACCATTACCTCGGCCGTAACCTACTGCCAGTGGAAACAGGCCAGCATTCAGATCATCGACACCCCGGGCCATGTGGATTTTACAGTGGAGGTAGAACGGGCTTTGCGGGTCCTGGACGGGGCAATTGGTGTGTTTTGCGCCGTGGGCGGGGTGGAACCCCAGTCCGAAACCGTCTGGCGCCAGGCAGACCGGTACAAAGTCCCGAGAATGGCCTTTATCAATAAAATGGACCGCACCGGTGCTGATTTTTTTGCCGCCTGTGATTCCATCAAAGAAAAGCTGTCTGCAAATCCTGTAATGATCCAGGTGCCCATCGGGGCCGAGGACCGTTTCCTGGGTGTTCTTGATCTTGTGACCATGGAGCAGATTGCCTGGAATGATGAGACCCTGGGTGCTGAATACACCGCCGGGCCCATTGAAGATGAATTCCAGGAGCTGGCTGAAGAATATCGGGATAAGCTTCTGGAAGCGGTGTCCGAACTTGATGACGATATCATGGAAAAATACCTGGGCGAAGAAGAGATCACAGTGGATGAGCTTCGAGCCGCCATCCGGGCTGCCACCATCCGCCGGGACATCGTGCCTGTGCTTTGCGGATCTGCCCTAAAGAACAAAGGGGTTCAGCCGCTTTTAGACGCCATTAACTATTACCTGCCAAGCCCCAAGGACGTTCCCGCAGTCAAAGGCGAGCATCCTGAAACCGATGAGATCCTTGAATTCAAGCCGGAAAAAAGCGGTCCTCTGGCTGCATTGATTTTCAAGGTCTCCATGATTGAGGGCCGCAAACTCTCCTTTGCCCGGATTTATTCAGGGAAGATTGCTTCGGGTGGGGATGTGTTTAACCCTGCCTTGAACCGCAAGGAAAAATTGTCCAGAATTTTAAGAATGCACGCCAACAAGCGCGAACGCCTGGATGAGGCTTCGGCCGGCGACATCATCGGCATTGTGGGACTTAAAGAATCCGGTACCGGCGACACCCTTTGTAATCTGGACTATCCTGTGTTCCTGGAAAAAATGGAATATGCACTGCCGGTTATCTCCATTGCCATTGAGCCCAAAACCCATGCAGATCAGGAAAAACTTGATGATGTGCTGGCAAAATTCATGATTGAGGATCCCACCCTTAAAGTGAGCAAGGATGAGGAGACCGGCCAGACCATTTTGTCGGGTATGGGCGAACTGCATCTTGAAATTATTATTTCAAGGATGGTCAAGGAGTTCAACACCAGTGTAAATGTGGGCAAACCCCAGGTGGTTTACCGGGAAATCGTTACTGCGCCTGCAACCGGCCAGGCCGTATTTGAGCGGGATATCCAGGGTAAATCCCATTATGCCAACGTGACGGTGGAACTTAAGCCTCTAAGCCGGGGCCAGGGCGTTACCTTCAAATCCCTTGTGCCAGAGGAGAAAATTGCATCTCAGTATATTCAAAATATTGAGACCGGAATCCGGGGGAGCCTGGATGGCGGTTTCCTTAAAGGTTACCCCATAGTGGACGTTGAAATTGTGCTGGCTGACGGGTTCAGCGAAGAAGGAAAGACATCAGAATTGGGCTTTGGGGTATGTGCGGCTATGGCCGTAAAAGAGGCCCTGAAAAAAGCCAAAATGGCCCTGCTTGAACCCATCATGGATGTGGAGGTGTTTGTTCCGGATTCAAATATGGGAGACGCCATCGCAGACCTCAATGCCAGGGGGGGGAGGGTGGAATCCATTACCCCGAAATCCAACATCCAGGTCGTTAAAGCCGTGGTCCCCTTGTCACGGATGTTTGGTTATTCCACAGCCCTTCGTTCGGCCACCCAGGGCCGGGGCACCTTTACCATGCAGTTTAAAAGTTTTGATACCGTGTGATTTAATTTATTCAGGATTGGTCTTCATGCTGGGTTAGTGTCAGGCTTATTTAGAGTGTACACGACATTGCGGACGCCTCTTTTTTTGTACAGGAATCTGCAATGTCGTGTTGGTTTTGTGGGTTGTTTGTTGTTTCAATCTTATCCGCACTGAAGTGCTTTAACCGGCTACATCAATTCCAGGATCGCATCCCAGATGCTTGTCGGGGTTTTCGCATTCAAAGTTGTGGTGGCGGGTATCTACATGACCGTCGGTTCTTTCCTGATCTTTTTCAACATAGTCCTCAAATTTTTTTTCAGTCATTTTGTCACCTCATATATTATTTGTATCTTTATTTTCTGTTTAAAAGACTGTGTTCGTCTTTAGGTGATAATGTAAGTCTTAGCTTATTTTATTCAAGGGCTGAAATGCATTTTTATTCAAAAATCGAATTTGACGATTGTGCGCCGGGGCCGGGTATTGCCTCAACTCCCTTGTGCCCGGAAAAAATCACCTCAGTTGATTGGCGAAGAAATAAAATCCCTATGGATTGTTTGTCTATAGGCGTTCCCCATTAGGCATGTAAAAAGCCAAATCCACTGGAACAAAGAATTTGTAACCAAGTATAATTCCTAGTATGCTTATCAAATATTCTTTGTTATGAGCCGCTACAATCGCCTATAAAAGCAGAGCCAAAGGAGCATTATGTCTTGGTTGTCTCCATCAGTAATCGCCTCAATGATCGGAACTATCCTTCTATTGTTCACGTATTGTTATCTATATCTGATAGATAATAAAAAATATCTGGGGATCTGGACGATAAGCTGGGCACTCTACACAATGAGATTCATTTTTATGCTGTGCTTTATTGAAGGATATAAAAGCCCCTTTTTTTTGATCGGGAATCAGATCAGCACTCTTGTGAGTGGTATAATGCTTTTGTGGGGAACATATTGTTATAGTAATAAAAAATTTCCAAAAGTCTGGATTTATCTTTCAGTTGTCACTGTTGGATGGATTATAATCAGCATTTTACAGGAATTTTCCTTCCTTTTTATCACGTTACCCACCTTTTCATTTTTGGCAGCAATTTATATTTCAACAGGTATCCTGTTTCTGAAATCAGGAAATCAGGCAAAAAAAGAGAACGCAGTTGTTGGTATTGCATATATTCTTTGGGGTGTTCACAAGGCAGATTATCCATTTTTAAGACCCGTCGTTTGGTTTGCACCCTGGGGGTATCTTTTGGGAGCCGTTCTCGAATTCGTTATCGCTTGGGGAATGTTGTTGGCCTATTTTCAAAAAACCCGAAACGAATTAAAAAGAAATGAAGAAAAATACCGGCGGTTGACAGATAATGCAAAGGATATGATCTATCGGATGTCGTTGCCAAGCGGGGAATATGAATATGTGAGCCCCGCCTCAGAAAATATATTCGGCGTTTCTCCCGAGAGTTGGTATACCAATCCGATTTTAATTCGAGATATTGTCCATCCTGAGTTTCATGAATATTTTAAAGAAAAATGGGCACGGCTGTTGAAAGGAACGTTAGATCCCAGTTACGAGTACAAGATCCTTTATAAAGGGTCTAAAATAAAGTGGATTCACCAACGGAACGTCGATGTTCGCAATGAGAAGGGAGAATTGATTGCCATTGAGGGTATTGTAACAGATATCACCGACCGGAAAGCCATTGAAGATTCTCTCCGTGAAAGCGAAGCCCGGTTCAAGGTCCTGCACAATGCCTCCTTTGGCGGCATAAGCATTCATGACAAAGGCACTATTATAGATTGCAACCAGGGGCTTTCG
>Ga0193963_1000298_pt1 | contig 26037 bp, 9 predicted proteins | sample FB_6_MG_FD_140359 | JGI IMG/M metagenome (GOLD analysis project Ga0193963, IMG submission 140359) | Microbial mat bacterial communities from the Broadkill River, Lewes, Delaware, United States - FB_6_MG | ecosystem: Environmental > Aquatic > Freshwater > River > Microbial mats | place: USA...
AAAGTAGGTATTGAAGTTGATGAAACAATGGGTGTTGGAAAATTGATCGATGAATTGTTCGGTGAAAAATGTGAGCATTTATACATTCAACCAACATTTATTACTGATTATCCTAAAGAAATGTCTCCATTAACAAAAGAGCACAGATCAAACCCAGCTTTAACAGAACGTTTTGAATTAATGGTAAATGGAAAAGAATTAGCAAATGCTTATTCTGAGTTAAACGATCCAATTGATCAACGTGAACGTTTTGAAGATCAAATGAAATTATCTGAAAAAGGTGATGATGAAGCAATGTTTATCGATCAAGATTTTTTAAGAGCATTAGAGTATGGCATGCCTCCAACGTCAGGAATAGGTATAGGAATTGATCGTTTGGTTATGTTTATGACTAATAATGCATCTATTCAGGAAGTTTTATTCTTCCCTCAAATGAAACCAGAGAAAAAAGCTCCTTCTGTTGAATTAAACGATGACGAAAAAGCAGTTTTTGAAATTTTACAAAAAGTTGAAAAAATTGAACTTTCAGAATTAAAATCTCAAAGTGGTTTAAGCAATAAGAAATGGGATAAAACTATGAAAGGTTTATCTAAATACAATCTTGCAAAAGTTAACAATACAGACGAAGGTTTATTTGTTGAAATAGTATAATTAATACCAATTGTCATTCTGAGCAAAAGCGAAGGATCTAACATATTAAATAAAAAAGGAATCACTTAATTGTGGTTCCTTTTTTTCACAAATCTATCTGTTAAACAACAGTTAAATATTATGATTTGGTTTATTAAAAAGGAAAGATTACGAATATTTCCCACTTTCAGCCTAAAACATCTACCCTCAAAATTTTCTTATTAAATACATTTGCCTAAATGCAAAATGCATGTAATTCAATTTATTTTTTTGAATTCTTATCCATATAAGAACAAGTTGTAAAAATCATGAAAAAAAACCTCAACTATATTGTATTATTAATTGTCTTTTTAGGTACCTATAATTTTTATGGTCAAAAGAACCCAGTTATATTAGGCAATGCCAGATTTACAATTATAACCCCAGAATTAGTGCGACTTGAATATGCCTTAGATGGAAAATTCATTAATGAACCTACACTTTTTGCGGCGAATAGAAAGACGCTTAGTAAGGAATTTAAAGTAACAACAAACAAAAAAGGATGGACTCAAATTTCTACTTCTAGGATGAGAGTTGAATACTACAATGATGGCTTTCCCTTTGGACAAGCTAACTTCAGAATCTTTTACAAAAAAGATAATGAAGAAAAAAAATTCATGATTTATCAAAAAAATAATACGGAGACTAATTTAGGTGGAACCATTCAAACTCTTGATGGAAAAAATGGTCGTGTAGAAGTTGACAATGGATTACTTAGCCATGACGGTTGGTTTATAATAAATGATGATTTCAAACCTGTTCTAAAAAATGGATGGATTGAAAATAGGCCAAAAGAAAGCATAATGGATCGCTATTTTTTTGCTTATGATAAAGATTATAAAGTTGCTTTAAAAGCATTAACAGAAATAAGCGGAGAAGTTCCTTTACCTCGAAAAAATGCATTAGGCGCGTGGTATTGCAGATGGTGGGACTATTCTGAAGATGAATACCGACAAATTTTAAAGGAATATAAAGACCATGATTTCCCTTTAGATATTATGGTTTTTGACATGGGATGGCACACTCAAAAGGATGCTAAAGAAGGAACTGGGCATGCAGGAAATAGAGGTTGGACAGGTTATTCCTGGAATAAAGACCTTTTCCCAAATCCAGATAAATTGATAAAAGAATTTAACAATGATAACATTCAAGTTGCATTAAATGATCATCCACATGATGGAATTCGAACTCATGAAACTATGTATAAAGATTTCATGAATAGTTTAGGTAAAACAATAAATGATCCTACCCCAATTTTTGATGCCGGTGACTCCGTTTATATGAAATCATTTTTTAAGTACGCATTAGAGCCTCTTGAAAACATTGGAATTGATTTTTGGTGGCTAGATTGGCAACAGGATTACTTATATCCTCAGGTAAGAGGTATTCATGGATTAACTCATTTAGAATGGTTAAATCATTTATATTATTTACATTCACAAAGAAATAATAAACGAGGGATGAATTATAGTCGATGGTCTGGTTTTGGAAGCCATCGCTACCCTATACAATTTTCAGGAGATTATGTAGGGAGTTGGGAATCTCTTGAATACCAAGTTCCTTTTACAGTAACAAGTGGAAATGCTGGTTGTTTCTTTTGGGCTCATGACATAGGTGGTTTTTTCGGAGAACCTAAAGAAAAAGCATGGGAATTATATACACGTTGGACTCAATTTGGGCTTACTAATACTTCTTTACGAATACATTCTGTTTATGACCCTAACCTTGATAGAAGACCTTGGCTTTGGGGAGAAACAGCTGAAAAAAGTATGCGAATTATTTATCACATGCGGTCTGAATTAATGCCTTATATCTATTCTACCGTTTGGCAAGCTCACAATGAAACACTTCCAATACTAAGAGGAATGTATTTAGAGTTCCCTAATAAAAAAGAAGCTTACCAGCAAGAAGGACAATACTTTTGGGGTGATGCATTTTTGTCCGCTCCAATTACGAAAGCAGGATCTGGAATTGACAAAATTGTTAAAAAAAGTGTATGGTTACCTGATGGTGTGTGGTACAACTTTTTCGATAATTCCAAATATGAAGGAAATCAAACAATTAACACCAAATCAGATATAAATCAGTTCCCTTTATTTGCTAAAGGAGGTATTCCCATACCTATGCAAGATTATAATGATAGAATGACTAGTACGTCATTAAAAAAATTAGTTATAAGATGCTTTCCAGGAATAGAAGGTCAAAATTCCTTTTTCCAATTGTATGAAGACGACGGCACGAGTCTCGATTATAAAAAAGATAAAAAAGCAATTACCAAATTAAGTTACAACCGTCACAAGAATATTCATATCATTAAAATTCATCCAACGAAAGGGCACTTTAAAGGTCAAGAAAGCAAAAGAGCCTATCAAATTGAGTTTGCAGCAATTAATAAAGCTTCTTCAATAAAGGTGAATGGAAAAAAAGTTAATTTTATTTATAATAGTGTGAAAAAGATGAATACGGTTTCTATCTCAGAAAAAGACATTAGATCCAAAATCACAATAGAAATTTCTGCTATTCAAGATTAGTAATGTATCAATTAAGAAGGAAATTTTGACAGAAGACAATTTATAGAAACAATCTAAACATTGTTATTTAAAGCCTGTCGAAAAAACCCATTAATATAAAAAAGGGAACCACTTAATTGTAGTTCCCTTTTTATGAGATTTTACTCCTAAACAGCAAAATGTTAATAAATTAATATCTAATTATTCAGATTTTTTTGAAATAAAAATCTTCTTAATATGTTTTTGAAATTATTCCTAAACATTTCCAATTCTGTATCAAAAATTAAAGGTTAAATTTAAAAAAAGAATCACCCAAATTCATTATCTTCGGCAACAGTTTTAATCAAATATTAAATAAACATGTTTCAAAAATTAAAAGGATTTTCACGTGCGTTTTGGACGGCAAATATAGTTGAGCTTCTTGAAAGAGGTGCTTATTATGGAGTATTTATTGTTATTACCTTATACTTATCAAGAATCTTAGGATTTTCTGATATGGAAGCTGCAATGATTTCAGGATTATTTTCCGGAGGTCTTTATCTTCTTCCTACATTTACAGGTGCTTTAGCTGATAAAATAGGTTTTAAATCATCATTAATAATAGCTTTCGCTCTATTAAGTATTGGTTACTTTGGATTAGGAGTATTACCAACAATATTAGAGTCAATAGGATTGGTCGATTACTCTGATAAAATACAATTTACTGGTTTATTAGAATCAAATGAAAGATGGGCTATTGTACCTATTATGGTTATCATAATGATTGGTGGTTCATTTATCAAATCTGTTATTACTGGAACTGTAGCTAAAGAAACAACTGAAGCAAATAGAGCTCAAGGATTTTCTATCTTTTATATGATGGTAAATATTGGAGCGTTTTCTGGAAAAACAATTGTAAAACCTCTACGTGCTTCTATGGGAGATATGGGATTGGTTTATTTAAACTATTTTTCAACAGCTATGACTGTTTTAGCTTTAGTAATGATAGTTTTCTTTTACAAAAGTGCTAAACAAGAAGGAAAAGGAAAGTCTCTTGGAGAAATTTGGCAAGCATTAATCAGAGTAATTACAAATGGTAGATTAATTACTTTAATTTTAATTGTTACAGGTTTCTGGATGGTACAGCACCAATTATATGCTACAATGCCTAAATATGTTTTAAGATTGGCTGGTGAAGGAGCATCTCCTTCTTGGTATGCCAATGTAAATCCATTAATAGTTGTATTAACTGTTACTTTTGTAACTAGAATAATGGCAAGTAAAACACCATTATTTTCAATGACAGTTGGTATGTTTATTATGCCACTTTCAGCTCTTGCAATGGCTTCTGGAAACTGGTTTGGTGGAGGTGAAATAGATCTTGGAATTATTAGCATGCACCCAATTGCACTTATGATGATTTTTGGTATTATGCTTCAAGCGTTGGCAGAATCTTTTATTTCGCCAAGATTCTTAGAATTTTTCTCATTACAAGCACCAAAAGGTGAAGAAGGATTGTATTTAGGTTTTAGCCACTTACATTCATTTATATCTTCAATTGCTGGATTTGGTCTATCGGGATACTTATTATCAAAATATTGCCCAGATCCAAGATTATTTGAAAGCCATGAAGCTTGGGAAGTAGCTTCTTCTGATGCTCATTATATCTGGTATTACTTTGGAGCTATTGCTCTTGTATCTGCTATTTCATTAATTATTTATGGAAAAGTAATTAATAAATTAGATGCTAAAAAGGCATAAAAAACATATTTAATTCTATAAAAATTAAAAAGGAGTTACTTAAAATAGCTCCTTTTTTTTGTGCTCAAAACTCATTAAAACTCAAAATAAAACTTTAACATTTCATTAACTAATTAGACTGGCAAAATCAACTTTAAACTAAGTCATTTTAAGCTTAAATACTTAAATTTGAGTAATTCAAACAATTATTATAAAATCAATTTATTATGAGAAAATATCTCAATATTACAACACTTAAATCATTAGTGGTCTGCGCACTAATTATTTCAACAAGTTGTACTCAAAAAAATGAAAATGCAGAAAATATGAATACCGATAATGTTTTATTACAAGAATGGACAGGTCCTTATGGAGGTGTTCCTGCATTTGATAAAATGAACTTGACAGATCTTAAATCTGCATTGGAATTTGGTATGAAAAAAAATCTTGAGGATATCCATGCAATTACTAATAATTCTGAAGCTCCTACATTTGAGAATACCATTGCGTCAATGGAAAAGGCTGGAAAAGAATTAAACAGAGTTTTTAAATACTATGGCATATGGAGTGCAAATTTATCTTCAGAAGAATTTAGAAAAATTCAGGGAGAAATGGCTCCAATTTTGTCAGACTTCAATTCTAAAATCTCCCAAAATAAAGAATTATTCATTCGCATAAAAAAGGTTTATGACGATTCTTTAATTACTCCTTTAGAAGCTGACCAACAACGTGTTGTTCAACTTACTTATGAGGGCTTTGCAATGAACGGTGCTGAATTAGACAAAACTAAAAAAGAACGTTATGCAGCTATTAACAAAGAACTTTCTACACTTTATACAAATTTTGGAAACAATGTTTTAGCCGATGAAGAAAACTATGTTGTTTATTTAACTAAAGAACAATTAGGTGGTTTATCTGATGGAATGATAAAGTCAATGGCAAAAATTGCAACTGATAAAGGTCAAGAAGGTAAATATGCAATTCCTAACACTCGTTCATATATGAGCCCGTTTTTAACGTATTCAACTGAAAGAGAATTACGTAAAAAAGTGTGGAATAATTATTATTCAAGAGGAGATAACGGTGATGAGTTTGATAATAATGAAAATATTGCTAAAATTCTTAAGCTTAGAAAAGAGCGTGTAGGATTATTAGGATATGACAATTATGCAGCTTGGAGATTACAAAACAGAATGGCAAAAACTCCTGAAAATGCAATGAATTTAATGAATGCTGTTTGGCCTTCTGCTATTGCAAGAGTTAAAGAAGAAGTTAAAGATATGCAGGCAGTTGCTAATGCAAGTGGAAAAAAAATAACTATTGAACCTTGGGATTATCGCTATTACGCTGAAAAAGTTAGAAAACAAAAATATGATTTAGATTCTGATGAAGTAAAACAATACCTTCAGTTAGATAAACTTACTCAGGCTTTATTCTTTGTTGCTGATGAATTATTCAATTATACTTTCACTCCGGTAAAAGAAGGAAGTGTACCTGTATTTCATGAAGATGTAAAAGTTTGGGATGTAACAAATAAAACAACTGGTGAACATATTGGATTATGGTATTTAGACCCATTTGCGCGACCTGGTAAACGATCTGGAGCTTGGGCAACAACTTATAGAAGTCATACCACATTTGATGGTAAAAAGACTGTTCTGGCATCTAACAATTCAAATTTTGTTAAACCGGCACCGGGAGAAGCTGTATTGGTTTCTTGGGATGATGCAACCACATTTTTACATGAATTTGGACATGCGTTACATTTCTTTTCTTCAGAAGTAAAATACCCAACATTAAATGGAGGAGTTAGAGATTATACAGAATTTCAATCACAAGTATTAGAACGTTGGTTATCTACAGATAAAGTAATTAATCAATTTTTAGTTCATTACAAAACTGGAAAAGTAATCCCAAAAGAATTAGTAGCTAAAATTAAAAAAGCTTCAACTTTTAACCAAGGATTTGCAACTACCGAATACTTAGCTTCAGCAATTATGGATATGAAATTTCATATGACTGATCCTACAAATATTGATGTTGATGCTTTTGAAAGAGAAACCTTAAACGAATTAAATATGCCAAAAGAGTTAGTTATGCGTCATCGTACACCACATTTTGGACATGTATTTTCAGGTGAAGGTTATGCTACAGCATATTACGGTTACATGTGGGCTGATGTATTAACTGCAGACGCTTCTGAAGCATTTGCTGAAGCTCCTGAAGGATTTTATGACAAAGATTTAGCTGCAAAAATGGTGAAATATTTATTTGCTCCACGTAACTCAATGGATCCTGCTGAGGCTTATAAATTGTTTAGAGGAAGAGATGCCAAGATTGATGCCTTGATGAGAGACCGAGGTTTTCAAGTAACAAAATAGTTGCAAACAATCTTTATAAAGTAAGTTAAAAGGAATTACAGCAATGTGATTCCTTTTTTTATTTAAAAATTAGTAACTTTAATCATTAAATTAGTACTGACAATCAATCTGAAAAATTATGTCTAAAAAAATAGCCTTTACAAATCAAACACTTGTTTTAAAATCATTTCTTTTAATTCTTTTTGTTATTGGATTTCAAAATATAGGTTTTTCTTCTACAAACATTAATTTAACAGATACTATTGGATTTCATAGATATAAGGGTAAAGTTATTGATGGAAAAACAAAAAAGAAATTAATTTTTGCTTCTTTAAATGTAGATGGGACAAATATTAGTACCGTAACAAATTCTAATGGAGAATTTTTATTGAAGGTTCCAAAAAAGATCATTAATAAAACTGTTACTGTTTCCTTTTTAGGATATACTAGTAAGGTTTTAAACTTATCAGACTTAAAAGAAAAATTAACTATAAAACTTGAGACTCATATTGAAGAACTTACAGAAGTTGAAATTACAGTAAAGGATGCTAAAACTTTAATTCATGAAGTTCTTAAACGAAAAAAAGAAAATTATTTTGATGAATTAACAACCATGACCGCTTTTTATAGAGAAACTATAAAAAAAAGAAGATCTTATGTTTCACTTTCCGAAGCCGTGGTTGAAATAAACAAACAACCATATACAAGTAATAAAAGAGATATTTTAAGAATCCATAAATCAAGAAAAAGTACAGATTACAAAAGATTGGATACTATAGCTTTTAAGTTAAAAGGTGGGCCTTTTAATTCTGTTTATATTGATATTATGAAAAATCCAACATTCTTCTTCTCAGAAGAGATGTTTGATATTTATGATTTCTCTTTTGGGAAATCAACTAAAATTGACAATCGTCCAATTTATGTTATTAACTTTAAGCAGAAATCGCATATAAAAGATCCATATTTTTATGGAAAATTATACATTGATGCTCAGTCTTTAGCGCTAACGAACGCTAACTTTAAATTAAATATTGAAAATAAAGAAAAAGCAAGTAAGAACTTCATTGTAAAAAAACCAAGAGGGGCAAGAGTTTACCCTGTTGAAGTTTCTTACCAGATTGATTACAGGTCAAAGAATCAAAAATGGTACAATTCATATAGTAGAATTCAATTAGGTTTTAAAATTAATTGGGATAAAAAACTATTCAATACAATTTACAACACCACTATTGAAATGGCTATTACAAATTGGAAAAAAAACACAACTAATAAATTAATAAAACCTAAAAACAGGTTAAAACCGTCTGTTATAATTAGTGATAAAGCATCAGGGTTTTCTGACCCTGAATTTTGGGGAGAATATAATGTTATTGAACCTGAAAAACCTATTGAATCTGCAATTAGAAAAATAAAAAAACAGCTAAAAAAAATTAAATAATCTTAATTGAAAAATTATTTAATTTTTAACCTTGGCAAAATTATTTTTAAAAAATATTTTGTCAACCTCTTTATTTTCAATAACTTACACGTGCACAACCCGAAATTCTAATTAAATACCTATGTGATTTAATTAAAAAACGTGTATTGCGAAACTTGATATTTTTAAATAAATTTTAATATAAAATAAATTTATTAAAAGCTAGAGTCGTTTCTTTTTAATAGAGAAATTGATATATACAATTAATTTAAAATAACCCCAGCTATGGATAATAATTTTACTTTTTACAGTAAAAAGGTAGGCATCTGTATATTGTCTTTTTTTAACAAAAAAAATATCCTTTTTCTTCTTTTTAATTTACTAATTATTCAGTTTAGTTTTGGACAAACTGATTATAGATCCAGATTTAACGGTCCAAGAGATTGGGATGTCAGCACCTCATGGCAAACTTCTTTTGACAATGGTAGTACTTGGAGTAATGCATCAACTTATCCAGGTGAAAATGCAGGGTCTTATAATGTAACAATACAATCTGGACACACAATTGAAGTTCCCACTAATTTAACTACCCTCGCCATGGGAGAAGTATTTGTTAATGGTACTTTAAACCTTATTGGAGGCTCAAAACCTAAAACAATAATATTAGAAACTGAAGACTTAACAATTTCAGGTGGTATTTTAAATTTCGACAGTCAAAAAATGGATTTGTATTTACCCGCCAATTCTGTTATTGTAGTAGAAAACAATGGTGATATTACTGGAGGATGTAGCAATAACACAGAAATTTTTATCGGAAATAAATTAATAGCCGTCTGTCAAGGAGGAGGAAATAGTGGAGTACTTACTTTTGGTGAAATTGTAACAGGTGGTGGTACTCTAAATGCAATTATATCAACACCAGACACAAATCCTTTTACCTCAACAATTAATCAACTTATTACCTTAGTAGGATCCTATAGTGGATCTACATCAGAAACTGTTACTTATGAATGGTTTGTCCAAGATCCTGATGAAATAGTGACTTCATTTAGTACATCTTCTTTAACATCATATACTCCAACAAAAATTGGAAATTATCTATTTTCATTTGTTGTATCAACACAGGTTTCAGGATCTCCATTCTCAAATAGTGAAACTCTAACAGTTTATTCAAGTCAATATTTTAATAGTGATGATGATACAGTATTTAACAATATTGATATTGATGATGATAATGATGGAATATTAGATACAGAGGAATGTCCAGATTTTGTGAAGCCTCGTTTTTTGAATGCCGATTTTGAAGATTTAAATATCATTGATACCGGCCTTGATGGAGGAGTAACAGATGTTGTTGGAACTTCAGGAATTTGGAAAGGTCATGAAGATGAAATTCCAAATTGGGAAAGTTCTGACCCTACAAACAATCATTTAGAAATATGGCACAATACTCAAGCTGCTGGAAATGATGCAGGAGGTCAGGCATTTTCTGGTATTCAATGGGCAGAAATCAATGCTACAACAAATGATGGCTTTTATCAGGATATTACTACTACTCCTGGTGATATTTTACAATGGTCTTTTGCACATCGGAAGCGTACTGGATATATAGGTAGCGCAAACGAAGATATTGCACGATTGTTAATTGGAGATCCAAATGGAACTTTATCAAGTCAAGGTGATTTTTCTTCAGCAGGAGATGCTTCTTGGACAGAACATTCTGGAACTTATATAGTTCCAGCTGGTCAAACAACAACTCGCCTCACATTCACAGCTATTCAGGTTGCTTCTGGGGGAGGAACTTCCTCTGGTAATTTCGTTGATAAGGTACAATTATATGTAATCCCGAACTGTTTAGATACTGATGGAGATTCAATCCCTGATTATTTTGATTTGGATAGTGATAACGATGGTATTCCCGATGTGGTTGAAGCCGGTTTAGCCAATTTAAGCGATGGTAGAGGTAAAATTTCAGAAGTCAATTTTTCTGATACAAATGTAAACGGAATGCACGAAACTGCAGAAAGTAATACTCCTTTAGATTCAGATGGTGATGGCGTTCCAAATTATATAGATTTAGATAGTGATAACGATGGAATATTTGATGTAGATGAATCAGGAGTAACAAGTTCAAGCGCCCCTATAAGTCTTCAAAATGGTGATGGAGATATTAATGGAGATGGAACTGGGGATGGAAGTGATTCTGAAACTTTTAGACTAAAAGACTCTGATGACAATGGAATTTTTGAAACTTTTGGTGATGGAATTTTAGATATTTATGACTATGGAACAGGTTCAAATGAATACGGTAATTTAAACCAAGGAACAGCTCCATTATATGTAAAAGATACCGACGGTGATGGAATACCAGACTATATTGATATTACATCTAATGGAAGTACCTTTGATATAACTACAACTTTATATTCAAGCTTCGATGCTGATTCAAATGGAATTATTGATGGTAGTACAGATACAGATGGAGATGGTATTTTAGATACTTTTGATACCGACAATACTGTTTTTGGATCTCCAAGAGATTTAAATAGAAAATTACATTTATTCTTTGATGGTAGAAATGATTATGTTGAAGATGATGGAACAGTAATTGAGGGAAATGAAGCTTCAATAATGGGGTGGATTAAGATTGACCCTGCTGCAACTGGTGATCAATTATTATTAGGGCAAAATAAATTTTATCTTTTATTGAAATCAAATAAATTTCTTGAAGCAACTGCCAATGGAAATACCATAATATCAACTGCCGCATTAACCACTAATCAATGGATTCATGTCGCTGCTTCTTTTAATACTTCAGGAACGTTAAAATTATACATTAACGGCGCAGAAATAGTTACAAACACAACTTCTCCAGCTTCACTTACAGATGCTTCACTTTTTACTATTGGAAAAACTCCTGGAGCTAGTACTAATTATTATCATGGCTATTTTGATGAAGTAAAAGTTTTCAATAAAGCCCTAACGGAAAATGAATTACGCAAAATGATTTATCAAGAAATTGAAAATAATTCAAATATCGTAAAAGGCTCAATTATTCCAATTGATTTATCAAATTTTGTAAGTACTGCCGATAATACACCTTTAGCATGGTCCTCTCTAAAAAGATATTTTAGAATGGACACATATAAAGATGATATCATTGATGATTTATCAACTGCTGCAGTCGATATAGGAACCGGAGCTAAAATTTACAATACAAAACTTATTGATAATCAATCTGCTCCTTTACCTTTTATCACTCAAATTGGTGATACCACTCTTTCCAATGCCGTAAATATAGCTTCTGAAGGTGTAAATGGAAATGATGTTAATACCTATGATTGGTCAATTGTGAAAATAGAACATAAAAATATTTCATGTAGTACAAATCAATCTCATTTAGCTTTATTTGTTAATAGTATAGATGCTAATACGAACCCAATCGAATTAAGTATCAAAAATGATAGTGAATTAAATATTAGTTGGTATTTAAAATTAGACGGATTTATTGATCTGGAAGGAGAATCACAATTAGTACAAGGTGAAGAAAGCGTATTGGATAATACTAGTACAGGATATATTGAAAGAGACCAACAAGGTGAAGGGAATAAATATAGATATAATGATTGGTGTTCACCTGTTATAAAAACAAATACAAGTTCCTCTACTCCATTTACTATAGCTGATGTTTTAAAAGACGGTACAAACCCAACTATGCCCGGTCCAATAATATTTAATGATGTTAGCTATGATGGGAAAACATCTCCAATGACTTTAAGCACCTATTGGATGTATAAATATGTAGATTCACCTTATGGCGACTATAGTTCTTGGCTACAAATTAGAAGTACAGGTGATCTAAGTCCAGGTGAAGGTTTTTTAATGAAAGGTACGGGTTCAGCTCCAGATCAAAATTATGTATTTGTAGGAAAACCAAATAATGGAGAAATTACTTTAAGTGTAGCACCAGATTATGGATATTTAGTTGGGAACCCATATCCTTCATCGTTAGATGCAGATCAATTTATTTTAGACAATGCTAACTCTATTACAGGAACCCTTTATTATTGGGATCATTATGGTGGAGATTCACATTATATTGCAGAATATCAGGCTGGGTATGCAACTTATAATATGTCTGGTGGAATTGCTCCGGCATCACCTCATCCAATGGTGGATCAAACAGCTCCATCCTCACCAAAAACACCTGAAGCCTTTATAGCCGTAGCCCAAGGATTTTTTGTACAAGGAGATGCTGATGGTGGAGATATCATATTTAATAATAGCCAGAGAATATTTAAAAGAGAATCTTTAGGAGAATCTGTTTTTATGAAAGGTCCAAAATCAAAAACAGCAACAGTTAGAAATGTCACTAATCAAGATAAAAGACAAAAAATAAGATTAGGTTTTGATGCACCTAAAATTGATCATCGTCAATTATTATTAACCATTGATGAAAGAGCTACTGACAATGTTGATTATGGGTTTGACGGTGAAATTTACGAACAGTTTAATGATGATATGTTTTGGATGATTGAAAACAAAAAATATGTAATTCAAGGTATTAATGAATTAAACTTGGATAAAGAAATCCCTATTGGCATACAAACCATTGAAGGTGGAACTGTAACTATAAAGATTGATCAACTTGAAAATTTTGATGAGAACTCAGATTTGTATATTAAAGATCTACAATCAGGAGAGACTTATGAAATAACGCATAATTCTTTTGAAATATATTTAGAAGCTGGAGAATACTTTGATCGTTTTGTGTTGACATTTCAGCCAAGATTAAAAACTATTGAGGAAATTGAATTATTTGAAGGTATTTCAATTACAATGAATAATTCAACTGAAGAACTTCAACTTAAAAAGATAATTGATGTAGAAATTGAAAACATTTATTTATTTAATATTCTCGGTCAAAAAATCAAAGAATGGAATTCAAATTTAATAGGTCGAATGATTTCTTTACCAATAAATTCAGATGCTGGAGCCTATATTGTTTATATAAAAACTTCAGAAGGCTACATTTCAAAAAAAATAATTAAAGCATAATATACTATTATACACAGATAGATTTAACATCAACCAAAAAAGCTAAATAAATAATTTTCACTATATTAGCTATCTAATATGATTTTAAATCAATCTAATTATAATTAAAAACCTTAAAAATCTGTTAGAATAAAATTATTTAACATATAAATTAACTAGAAGCTAAAACCCCCTTAGTATGACTTCTAATTTTACTTACTACAAAAAATTTATCCTTCATTTATTTTTTATTTTATCAACAGGATTTTGTTTTTCTCAGAACCCAAACATTAATGTAACCGGTCTTAGTATAACAATTCCTGATGGAGATACGACACCAATTGTTGGAGACAACACTGATTTTGGAAATATTATCTTAGGCTCAAATAAATCAAATACGTTCAATATTCAAAATACTGCAGGAGGTAGTGGAAACCCTACTAATAATGGATTAACAGTTACAAGCATTACCTTATCAGGACCACATTCTTCCGACTTTAACATTACTAGTATTCCATCATTTATCTATAGAAATGAGGCTGATGACATTTTTATTACATTTACTCCAAGTGCTGTTGGGTTAAGAACTGCAACAGTAACTATTGTTAATAACAGTATAGGCTCTGGAGAGCAACCTTATACTTTTGACATTCAAGGAATGGGAGTTGCCCCACCTCCTGAAATGAATATTCTAGGAAACTCAAACTCCATTGTGAATGGAGATACAACTCCTGACACTTCCGATGATACCGAGTATGGTTCAGTTGATATCGGTTCTAATTTAGATCATATTTTCACTATTGAAAATACAGCCTCCGTATCAACAACTTTAAACTTAAGTGGTAGTCCAATTGTATCAATTTCAGGGGATGCAGCTTTTTCAATTATAACTCAACCATCCAGCACCACTATTATAGGGGGAAATACTTTAAATTTTACTATCAGGTTTTCTCCAATATCAACTAATACAGTAACAGCAGACGTTTCAATTAGTAATAATGATTCTGATGAAAACCCATATACATTTAGAGTAAAAGGAACGGGACTATCTCCATTAACAAAAGGTCCAGGAGGAATAACAAATAATTTACATTTATGGTTTAAATCAAATGACGGACATTCTTATTCCAATGGGCAAAGTGTAACAACTTGGTCTAGCCAAGGAAGGGGATCAAGTGTAACTGTTGACCAAGCAGGAAGAGAACCTACTTATTATGACAACGCAACAAGAAATATTAATTTTAATCCAGTAATTGAATTTGACAACACTCCAAGCGGTCCAGGATTAGACCCAACATTTACAGCTGCCGGACAACAATACTTAGTCGGAACTGATGGTTTTTATACTCAAGAAATTTTCTTAGTTGTAATGCCTGACCTTCCAATTTCTGGTTCAGGAAGTACCATGGATTTATTTTGTGGTGATGATCCTTTACATGAACCAGCTGCCGAAGATGTAACAGGTATTGGTTATGGTCCATACACAGCCTCTCTTACAGGTGAAATGGTCACGTATGCACAAAATGTTCAAACCGAATATAGAATAGCAGATAACACTGGAATTATGTCTTATGATAACGTTGGTATTGTAAATGCAAGAAATAATCCATCGGTTAATGGTATGGAATTATTTTACAATGCAAACAATATAGAAACCATTGAAATTAATACCGCTTCATTTTACAACATCAGTAATACAAATTATTGGATAGGAAGAAGTGAAATTTGGGGAGCTGGTTCAAATGCTAGATTTGTAGAAATCATAAATTATACCACAAGAAAAAATGATGCTAGTTTAACCGATGAACGTAATAAAATTCAATCTTATTTAGGTATTAAATACGGGATAACTTTAGGTGTAAATGGAACTAGTCAGGATTATGTTGATTCTTCAGGATCAGTAATTTGGGATCAATCAGACAATATAGGATTTAATTACGATGTTGCCGGAATTGGTAGAGATGATGATTCTGAATTAATACAAAAACAATCAAAAAGTGTTAATAGTAATTTTGATGGTACTGGACAAACAAGAGGCCTCTTAAGTATTGGGTTAACCGATTTATACGATACGAATAATGAAAACATTGATAATAATACTACAACCTTTAATAATAGAGAGTTTTTAGTTTGGGGAAATAACAATGGAAATTTAGACAATGCTCCAAATGTTGTAAACGTAGATATGAGTGATGGTATTGCTGGTTTATCAACTCCTGTAACTTTTACGGGTATGGAACGCATATGGAGGGTAAGTGAAATCAACGGAGATATTCCATCCGTAAAAATATCAATTCCACAAAATGCAATTAGAAACATTAGTCCACCAGGAAGTTATTTAATGTTTATTTCTGACACTGGCGTTTTTGATCCAACTGCAGATTATAGAGTAATGACTGCCAATGGTGCAAATTTAGAGACTTATTACGATTTTGATGATACAAAATACATCACATTTGGTTATGCTCCTGAAACAATTGTTGAAAGATCTGTATATTTTGATGGAGTAAACGATTATATAGATATGGAAGACGCCTTAAATTTGAATTCGACAGAATTTACTATTTCAGCATGGATAAAAAGAGGCGCTAGTTCGGGTAATACATCTATTTTTTCAAAACGAGATCCTACCTACACAGAAGGATATGATTTTAAAGTTACATCAGGGGGTTTAATTCAGTTATCATGGAAAAATGGAGGGACTCAGACCATTACTTCAGATTTTATTATTCCTCAAAATGAATGGCATCAAGTTGCTGTGATTTTTAATTCAGGAACTGCAAAATTATATATCGATGGAATATTAAATAAAACAGTCAACTCATTAAATAATCCAACTGATACCAATCAATCTTTCTTCATTGCCGCAGCTGGTAAAACTGCTCCTACATCATTATTTGAAGGAAATATTGATGAAGTAAGGGTTTGGGATGTAGCTCTCTCTGTTGATCAGTTACGCTATTTAATGAACCAAGAATTAGAAAAAAACACAACTTTTGTCAATGGAACTGTTTTACATAAGAACATAACTAAAAATGAAGTGGCCACATTACCATGGAGTAATTTGGCAGGGTATTATCCAATGTCTGTTTATACATACACTAACACAAATGATGAGTCCGACAACAATAATCAGGGAGCTCTAAGAAATTTAGATACTGTTGATCATCAAACTGCACCATTGCCATATAAATCAGAAAATAATGGCTCTTGGGATACAAATTCAACATGGTTAAATAATTCCGTTCAATATTTACCTAATACAACTGTAAACGGAACAGTCGTTGATTGGAATATTGTAGAAACCTATCATAATATTAACACAACTAGAGGGGTAAAACTTTTAGCTTTAAAAAACCATACAAATGAAATATCTGTTAATCCTGATAATTTATTGGAAATTACACATTACTTAAAACTTGATGGTGTTCTTGATTTAGACGGAGAATCTCAATTAATCCAAACTTTGAATAGCGATTTTGATGATGCAAGTACGGGATATTTAGAAAGAGATCAACAAGGTGAAGGTAATTTATTTCGATACAATGATTGGTCATCACCAGTTATTAAAACCAATACTGTAAATGGAAGTTCATTTGCAATTGCAGATGTATTGAGAGATGGAACTAATGCGAGTACTCCAGGTACAATTACATATTCCTCTGGTTATGACGGAGCTACATCTCCCATGACATTAAGTACTAATTGGATGTTTAAATATGCAAATTTAACTTCAAATACCTATAGTGCATGGCAACATATTTCAAATACTGGAGCTATAAATCCAGGAGAAGGATTTATAATGAAGGGTACCGGAGCGGCTTCAGATCAAAATTATGTTTTCGAGGGGAAACCAAATAATGGAATCATCAATTTAACCATAAATAGTGGCAATGACTACTTAGTTGGTAATCCTTACCCATCAGCAATTGATGCAAATAAATTTATTTCTGATAATACCGGGGTTATTACAGGTGTATTATACTTCTGGGAACATTGGGGAAATGATTCTCACATTCTTAGTGAGTATCAAGCAGGCTATGGAACCTATAATTTATCTGGAGGTTTAATAGGTGCGTCAGGTACTTCACATCCAGATGTTGATCAAACTGGAAGTGGAACAAAAATTCCTCAAAGATATATTCCTGTTGCTCAAGGTTTCTTTGTGGTAGCTCAAACTGGAGGAACTATTGAATTCAACAATAGTCAACGAATTTTTATTACAGAATCTTCAGGCTCTTCAATATTTATGAAAGGCTCCAAATCAAAAAACAAAAAATTAAATACTTCAAATAATATTGAGCAAGATTTAAGGCCAAAAATTAGAATTGGATTTGATGCACCCAAAATTGATCATCGTCAATTACTATTAACTGTTGATAAAAATACCACAGATGATGTTGATTGGGGTTATGATGCTGAAATATTTGAAATTTTCAATGATGACATGTATTGGATGATCAATGATAAAAAATTTGTAATTCAAGGTATCAATGAAATAAATTTAGAAAAAGAAATCCCAATAGGTATCGAGACTTTAGAAGGTGGAAATGTGCGCATTATGATTGATAAACTTGAAAATTTTGATAAAAACTCAGAATTATTTATTAAAGATCTTCAAACTGGTGAAACATATAATATCTCTGATAATCCTTTTGAAATTTATTTAGAAGCAGGCGAGTACTTCGAACGTTTTGTTTTGGCATTTCAACCACGGTTAAAAACAATTGAAGAAATTGAATTAATTGAAGGTATCAATGTTTATATGGATAATTCAACTGCAAAACTTCAAATAAAAAAAATCATTGATGTAAATATTGAAAAGATTGATTTATTCAATATTCTAGGTCAAAAAATTAAGGAATGGAATTCAAATTTATTAGGTCGAAGAATTTCACTTCCTGTTAGCGTAAATTCCGGAGCATATATTGTTAATGTAAAAACTACAGAAGGTAATATTTCAAAAAAAATAATTATAAAATAAGTGTTCCATTTTTTCATTAAAAGCCATTTTATTCCATATAAAATGGCTTTTTTCTTTAACATAGATTTAAGAAATTTCACATTGTCGTTTAATATCTTAGAGGCTTTATTTTTTATTAAAATCAAACTTATAACTTTATGACTAATAGATTTTTAACCAGCTTATTAACACTTATGTTAATTGTTGGTATGACTTCAACAGTTGAAGCTCAAAAAAAGAGAAAAAGAAAAAAAGACAAAACAGCGGTTCCTGCACCAGCACCAAAGCCAAAAAAAGGGGCTATTCAGCCTTATAATAAAGTTGTTACAAAAGATGCTAAAACCGATGAAGGATTATTTAAAGTTCATACTATTGATGATAAGTACTTATATGAAATTCCAGATTCACTTTTAGAAAGAGAAATGTTAATGGTGACCAGAATTGCTAAAAACACTTTAAATAATAGAAGTTTTGGTGGTCAAAAAGCAAATACTCAAGTTTTACGCTGGCAGAAAAAAGGAAAAAAAATTGTTCTAAGAGTGGTCTCTCACAACACCGTAGCTGATGAAAAATTACCGGTTCATGAAGCTGTTGTAAATTCAAATTTTGAACCAGTTTTATATACTTTTCCAATAAAAGCATTTAACGAAGATAAAACTGCAACAGTAATTGATGTAACTGAATTATTTTCTACAGATGTGAAAGCTTTAGGACTACCTGATTATGTTAGAAAAGGATATAAAATAACTCGTTTAGATTCAAAAAAATCATTTATTGAAAGCTTAAAAAGTTACCCTTTAAATATTGAATCTCGTCATGTAAAAACATATGCAGCCTCGGCTCCACCTTCAAATTCAAGTACAGGAACGGTATCGGTTGAAATGAGTAATTCAATGATTCTTCTTCCAGAAGTCCCTATGAAACGTAGAATATTTGATGAAAGAGTTGGATGGTTTACTTCTAGTCAAATTGATTATGGATCTGAAGCTCAAAAAAGTGAAAAAGTTACTTTTTTAGACAGATGGAGATTGGAAGTTAAAGATGAAGATATTGAAAAGTTTAAACGTGGAGAATTAGTTGAGCCAAAAAAACAAATAGTATATTATATCGACAGAGCAACTCCAAAAAAATGGAGAAAATACATAAAACAAGGTATAGAAGATTGGCAAGTAGCCTACGAAGCTGCAGGTTTTAAAAATGCTATTATTGCAAAAGATGCTCCAACAAAAGAAGAAGACCCGGAATGGACTCCTGAAGATGTTCGTTATTCAGTTGTAAGATATTTAGCTTCTCCAATACCAAATGCGAATGGACCTCACGTTAGTGATCCAAGATCAGGAGAAATTTTAGAATCTGACATTAACTGGTATCACAATGTAATGAGTTTATTAAAAGGATGGTTTTTTGTACAAACAGCTGCTATAAATCCAAATGCTCAAAGTGCTGAATTTAAAGATGAAGTAATGGGAGAATTAATCAAATTTGTTTCTTCTCATGAAGTTGGTCATACTTTAGGATTACCTCATAATATGGGAAGTAGTTGTGCTTATGCTGTTGATTCGCTTCGTTCAGCAAGTTTTACAAAAAAATATGGAACTGCTCCATCAATTATGGATTATGCACGTTTTAATTATATTGCTCAGCCCGGTGATGAAGGAGTTGCATTAATGCCTAATATTGGAGTGTATGATAAGTATGCCATGAGTTGGGGTTACAGACCTATTTTAGATGCTGAAACTGCTGCCGATGAAAAAGAAACTTTAGATAGTTGGATTTTAAAACACGCTGGAGATCCTTTATATCGTTTTGGACACCAACAAGCGGGTGGTGTAGTTGATCCAAGTTCGCAAACAGAAGATTTAGGTGATGACGCTATTAAAGCAAGTACTTATGGAATTGCAAACCTAAAACGAATTGTTCCTAATTTAATTGAATGGACTTCTGAAAAAGGTAAAAATTATGATGATTTAAAAACTATGTATGGTCATGTATTATCGCAATACAATAGATATATGGGACATGTTTCTTCAAACTTAGGTGGTGTTTATGAAAATTATAAAACATACGACCAAGAGGGAGCTGTATACACTCATGTTGACAAAACTCACCAAAAGAATTGTTTAAAATTTATAAACAATCAATTATTTGAAACACCAACTTGGCTAATAGATAAAGATATTATTGGAAGAACTGAATATTCTGGTATTACTGAAAGAATTAGAAATACACAGGTAAAAACCTTAGATAATATTTTAGATTTAGGAAGAATGATGCGTATGATTGAGAATGAAACCTTAAATGGCAAAGAAGCATATACGCTAATTTCAATGATGACAGACTTACGAAATGGTATTTGGTCTGAATTAAGAACTGGTAAAAAAATTGATACCTATCGTAGAAATTTACAAAGAGCCTATGTTGAAAAACTGGGGAATTTAACAACTGCAAAAAATGTTAAGAAATATAATGGTTCCAGTTATGTAAAAAACACAGCTGTAACAGTAAAACAGTCTGACATTATCCCTATAGTTAGAGGTGAACTTAACAGAATTAAAAGAGATGCTAAAAGAGCCGCAAATGCAACGACCAACACTACTAGAAAATATCACTTACAAGATATTGTTGAACGTATTGATGGAGTTTTAGATCCTAAATAATTTATTATATACTCAAAACATATTAATATAGAAAAAAAACCTTGGATTTAAATTCAAGGTTTTTTTTATGTCAAATTTCATCAATAACATTCTTATTTCAAAAAAAATAGGATTTCTAAATTGAGAATTCCATTAAAAAAATATAACCAATTATTTAAATAAACCGTCTGTTTGTTTATTAATTCTAAGAATCGAGTGTTAATTATATGACAATTATCATTTTATGAGTAGTTTTATAAAGCTATAAAACCAATCAAGAACATGAAAAATCTTCCTTCCCGCAGGTCGTTTTTGCAAAAAACTGTAATGGCAACTACTGGAGTCGCTTTACTTTCTTCAAAAACAGTAATTAATGCATTAACAAAAGATGATAGTCCATTTTCTGGATACAACCCTTATGCTGAGGAAAAAACAGATTTAAGAACTTCATCATTATTTGGTAAACATTTATTTGTAAATGGAAAAATTTACGATAAGTCAGGTAAGTCAACATTATCAAATGTATCTATTGAAGTATGGCATTTATCCCCTGATTCAAAGCAATATAAACACAAAGCAAAACTAAAAACGAATAATTTAGGTGAATATGAATTTATCACAGATTTTCCGAATAAAGAGTTTGGAAAAATGAGTAGAATTTACTTTAAAGTTTCAAATGATTTTACTTCTTATTTTACTGAACTATTAGTTGATGATTTTGGAGTTCATATTACAGGAAAACACTGGGAAGAAAACCAACGATTAGGTGATAATTTATTTCCTTTAAAAGATAATTCAGTTATAACATTTAATATTTCGATTTAAAAATTTATAAAACAATATATTATGGAACCATTTATAGGACAAATTCAAGCATTCGGATTTAATTTTGCACCAAGAGGGTGGGCAAAATGTGAGGGTCAATTATTGCCCATTTCATCAAATACAGCATTATTTTCACTTTTAGGAACTACTTATGGAGGTGATGGTCGTACTACATTTGGATTACCAGATCTTAGGGGTAGATCAATGATTGGAACTGGAAATGGACCAGGGCTTGACTCAATAAATTGGGGTGAAAGAGGAGGACAAGTGAACAAAACACTTACAGTAAATGAAATGCCATCCCATAATCATGTGACTTCTGTAAATGTATATAATTCTACGGGTGATGAGTCCGCTCCAACTGGACATTTATCAAGTCATGCAGGTGCGTTTAGTGAGGATTCAACAAGTGGGGCTTACTTAAGTGGCGTAACTAATTCGAACGCAGGTAACAACACATCATTTAACATTAGAAATCCTTTCTTAGGAATAACCATTTGCATTGCATTAGTAGGAATTTTCCCTTCTAGAAGCTAATTATAATAAATTCAATTTTCAATTCAATAAGTATTAAAGTTCCATTTATAAATTAGTGCATTTAAGAACGACCTATAAGGTTTAAATTTTTGGCTTAAAATATCTATTGATAAGTTTAACAAAGTAATGGAATTGATTTAACCCAATTAACTGAAAAAATATATTATGAAAAAAACTACTTTATTTTCATTGATACTTACCCTTTTTCTGGGGTTAACCAATGGTTATTCACAAAAAGTTGCGATTATTGGAATGAATCATCTTTCAGGGGCAACAACTGATGATGGATTTACTTTTGTTGCTACAGAATCTATTCCTGCAGGAGAAATTATTTACTTTACAGATAATGAATATGATGATTCAGGAAATGCTTTTACATTTGGTATTGGAACTTCAGGTGAAGGTGTTATTATATATACTGTAGGAGCAAATGGGCTAAATATTGGAGATGTTGTATTTGTGAACGAAACAGGAAGTAACACCTTTACTGTAACTTGTACATCTGGTACAAATTGTGGTTCTGCAATTGCTTCCTCAACATTTAATAATGGAGGTTTTAACCTAGCAACTAACGGAGATGGATTATATGCTTATTCAGATACCAACCAGAACGTAACTGATGGTATTACAGCCATATATTCTGTAATGTATACAGGCTCTGGCGAAGCTCCACAACAAAATGGAGGAATTATACCAACTAATGAAAATCCATTAAACGATTATCCAAATGCAATTGTTGTCGATGGTTTTAATAACGATGGAGATCCCTTTGTAGGCCCAGATCGAGTAGAATATAAATTCAATCCAATTTCTCTAAGAGATGCTGTCAATAAAGTTTTATTAGAAAATCCTGTAAATTATTTACAATATGTTTCCCAACAAGGCCTGTCAGTAATTCCTTTTACAAGTTTAAATTTAACTGGTTCAAACCCAATTGCAACAGTTGCCATTTCTCCAACTAATTTAAATGAAAATAGTGGTTCATCATATACTTATACTTTTTCTTTAGACTCAAATGCAACTATTAATACTACTATAAACTTTTCAGTTAGCGGATCGGCAATATTGAATACAGATTATACTCAATCTGGAGCAACAACATTTAACTCTACATCTGGATCTGTAATAATTACAAGTGGTACTTCTTCAAAAACTATTACAATAACACCTGTTGGAGATTCAACCTTAGAACCGGATGAAAATATTGTTTTAACACTAGCTTCTGGAACTGGATATGATTCTGGTAGTCCAAGTACAGCAACAGCAGTTATTACTAACGATGACTCTCAAAGTATAACACCACTAGTTGCAATTACAGGGACAAATAATGAGACAACAGAAGGTTTTTCTTTTGTTGCTTTAAATGATATAGCCGCAGGAACAGTAATTTATTTTACAGACAATGAATTTAATAACTCATCCCTCACATTTAATTCCGGAGAATTTGTAGCTAGTTGGACAGCTCCTATAGGTGGTATTTTAAGAGGTGAAGTTATTGTTGTAAAAGAAACAAGTACTAATTCCTTTACTACAAGTTGTAACAGTGGTGCTTGCGGTATTGTATCTCTGCACAGCGGTAATTTTGCTCTTGCTACGAATGGAGAAACAATTAATGCTTACACTGACATTGATAATGACCCTACAAATGGAATAACTTCCATACAAGCAGTTCTATACACTGGTAACTCAAGCAATTCAGGTGGAAATATACCTGTAATTGAAGATCCTACAAGTGTTTACTCGGGTAGTGTCCTTGTAGATGGCTTTTCCTCTGGTATAATTCCAAACAGAACTGAGTACAATCCTACTTTAAGAACAGTTGATGTAGATCAAGCTAATTTTCAAAACACAACTAATTGGTTATACTCACAATCTAATCAAGACCTTTCTATAGTACCTTTTAGTAATATAATTATTACAACTGGCTCACCAAATCCTGTTGCTACTGTTGCAATTTCACCAACAAATGTTATTGAAGATAGTGGCAACGCATTAGTTTATACTTTTTCTTTAGATTCTCCTGCGAGTGGAGATGTTGTTTTAAACTTCACTGTTGGAGGAACAGGTACCTTTACAACAGATTACACTGTGACTGGCTCCACAAATTTCAATTCTACAAATGGTAGCGTAACAATTTTAGATGGTACTTCTTCAGCCTCTGTTAATATTACTCCTGTTATAGATACAACTGTTGAAACGTTAGAAGATATTGAACTAATTATTGCATCTGGTATTGGATACAATGGAGGTAGCCCAAATAATGCTATTGGAACAATTAGTAATGACGACACTAGCAATTCAGATCCTTTAGTTGCAATTTCTGGAATGTCTCATTTAACCACTGATGGTTTTTCTTTTGTAGCAATTAGAGATATTCCTGCAAGTACGATAGTATATTTTAGTGAAGACGAATTTGACAATACTACGTTAAAATTCTCCTCTGGTGAAGCCTTAATTCAATGGACTTCTCCTGCTGGAGGTATAATTAATAAAGGCGATGTTATAGTAGTCACAGAATCAGGAACTGACATCTTTACCTCTACATGTAGCGATTCATCTGGAAATGGTTGTGGAACTATTACTGTAATTCAAGGAAATTCAAACCTCTCTACAGGGGGAGATTCATTATATGCCTTTACAGATGATGATACTGACCCTACAAATGGAGTAACTGATATTCATTCCGTTATGTATACAGGAGGACCTTCAGGTGTTGGTGGAAGTATTCCTATAAATGAAGACCCTTCTAGTATTTATCTCAATGCATTAGTTGTGGATGGCTTTCCAACATCAAATCCGAATAGAACAGAATATGATGAAACAAAAAGAAATGTATTAGTTGAAAATGCAGATTTTGAAAATGTGACTAATTGGGTACATGCTCAATCACCTCCTGCTTTATCAACGACACCGTTTACAAATCTGGCAATATTAATTGCTCCAACTATTACCTTTAATGATATAAATAAAACATATGGAGATGTGAGTTTTGATTTAGCTGCAACATCAAATTCAACGGGGAATATCACATATTCTATAATTGGACCAGCTAATGGAACTAGTCTTGCTGGAACAAATAATGAAACTGTGGCTTTGGGAAATGCTGGAACAGTAACTATTAGAGCAACCCAAGCTTCAGATGGTATTACTTATGGTGAAGCAACTAAAGATATAACTTTAACTATTGGAAAAGCAGCTTTAACAGTAACTGCCAATGCTAGTCAAACAAAAGTGTATGGTACAACCGATCCAACACTCACCTATACTATCACAGGATTTGTGAATGCTGATGTAGAAGGTGATTTAGACTCAGCAGTAAGTATTTCAAGAGCTGCAGGAGAAAATGTAGGAAACTATACGATTA